>Ga0209489_103920_pt1 | contig 28282 bp, 11 predicted proteins | sample SiratrowhiteBW_FD_187527 | JGI IMG/M metagenome (GOLD analysis project Ga0209489, IMG submission 187527) | Root nodule microbial communities of legume samples collected from California, USA - Siratro white BW (SPAdes) (version 2) | ecosystem: Host-associated > Plants > Roots > Nodule | place... | reverse complement strand
TCAACAATTCTCCGACAGATGTCTTCAATCTCAGCCACCTCCAACGACAACAAATTGGGGTTTCTGTTATTCCTAGGAGAACATCATGTTCCTCCAAAACTTTAAGGATGAGATTCAGATAATACTTATTGTGTTGTCAACAGTTTTGTAGGGTGAAGTTTACATATTATCAAAATTGGCTTTAATTTTTCAATTCATTTGAACTCAATTGTAATCATTAGTTTGAGAAGAGGCGCAAATAATGTGTTCTGAATCAGAATTTTCAGATTTAGAGTTTGTTCTATGTTACTTTTGTTTCAGAGCAGCTGCTCTTCAGATTTAAATTACTTTTTTTTTATTATAATCATACTATTGACATAGGTTAATCTCTAGTTTTGTCAATTAAGAATCTTAATCTCGAATTTCATTGACTAGTTTTAATAGGTTTCGCTTCCACCACGTTTTATTTTTAAGAAGCAATCCGGAGTTATATATAATGGTCGATTACTAGATGATTTGTAAAACAAGAAGAAAATATCATATTTACTATGATTATTAAAAAAAAAACTCTTCCATTTTTTATTTTAATTAAAATAAAATATAAACAAATACAGAATGTTATTTCAAACAATTACGTAATGTAATTCTTGATAAATAGAAGTACAATAAACTATTTATTACTATTCTGTTTTAATTTTTTAGATTTGAAACTTGAAAGTACTTTTTTACTTTCAAATATGGATTTTTAAGTCCTATTTGGTCCATGTTTAGTAGGGGTATAATCCTTAAAATTTTATGAAAACTCTGAAAAATTAAACTTTTGTTATAATTCATTTTGCTCTATAGCTAACCTTGATTCTGCCATTGGAATTGCATATTTAATTATTGCTCACAACCTTGTTTGCGTTAACTTCAATGAAGATGGTTGGGGTATGCAGGTAGATAATGGAATGTGTGATAAAGAACACTAACCCAACACCTCTTCACTCATCATCTAAGCTACAAACTAGGTCAACAACAAGCTCTATTGATGAAAAATAAGGTAGTTTTTGGACTTCCAAAGTGTTAAATTCGACAAGAAATAAATGGGCCAATGGCCTGGGACAAATCTAATGCTATTTACACTTTCCCTAATCGCTATTATGTTCCTTTTTTTTCCATTTCAAAATTAATTACATAAATAAGCTTTTTTATTCTGCCTTTCAAGCATTCTTCTCTTCGTCCCCATTGCAACATTTCCCTTCTCTCTTTCACCATACTCAATCCCTTTAACATATATTTGAAACACTTTAAAATTCATTTAAAGTTAATTTTAACATTCATTACACTTTAAAATTTTTGAAGTGAACAAATGTAATATAAGTCTAATGACTTCTTATATAGAAACGGAAGCATATATTTCAACACAACTAATTTCTTTTTTTATTATATTTATTAGATATGATCCTAACCTTATTTTTTATAATTACTTAGTTTCATTAAGTTTTTTTTTTTAAAAAAAAATCATTTACTTTCAATTAGGATGACAAAGTGAATCAGATTTTACGAGTTGATTTATTAGCTTGTCACATTTTATTAGATCCAGTTGATATTTTTCAACATATCAACACATTCTTATAAGTCATTTCACCGACCCATTTTTATCAATTAAAAATTAAAAAATTTTAGAAGATTAAAATTTTTGTATTATATTATTTAAATGATATAAAAATATAATAATACTATAACTTAAATCATTAACGCATATAAATTAAGTTCCAATTATTAATTATAATAAATTTAATAAGTAAAGGTAATAATTTATCTATAAATTTAAAACATAATCGATTAAAAATTAAAAAATATTTATATAATTAATTATGTTTTTAAATATTCACATTAATATAAAAAATTATATAAAAATAAAATTGATGAGTTGTCGCCCTTTTTTATAGGCTAATTGCAAATCGGATAAAAAAGAGCTAGACTAACCTTTTTTCTACCTTTACTTTTAATGGATTGATTTTGAATTTTTATTGTTCTTGCAAGAGATCGGTTAGCTCCAACAACAACAACAACAACGTTTTTAGCCGTCTCCTTCCAACTTCGATCTCCTAGTGCTATTTGGTCGCCTACGCTGGTTCAGAAAGTCTTGTCATCCATTCCTCGAGTTCTTCTGATGTTCACAGTTTTGGGAGGGGGTCCTATATGTACTTTAACGCTCAAGTCAGTAAAGGTCAGATTAATGCACGGTGAATAGGATCAAAGTAACAATATCTTGTTTCTTGAGGTTACCTTCTCTTTTATAGAGTTTGGATGGACCTTCATGTGAATGGGTTGGAGGCCCAACTTACCAATATATTATATAAACTATTGTATAGAGTGTCCCTGTTGATGATTGCCATGTGGTTACTTTGCTGATGCCACGTGGCTAATGATTGTTGGCGAGTAAGGAGTATTGATCTTGTGGAGGTGTAGCAAGTACTCGGTTGGCCGACACATATGGAATTTTTAATTATTATCGATATGTATTCGATCGGCCATTACATGCGGATTATGCAATTATGCATTGGTTAGAGTAATTAGCGTATCCTATAATACAATTATAAATGACTATTTTGTAAACATCATTTGTCTTAAATTAATTCAATTTGTCACAAATAATATCATACAATCATAAAAAATGAATCCATGTGTATAAAGGACTTTAGTTTGTTAAAAAAGACTTTAGTTTGCTTACCTATTTGAAAGCATCACACATTTTTTCTTTCATATTTTGACTTAAGTAAGCTAATAAAAAGGTATTTTCTTAGCAATCTATCCGTTGCATCTTCATGATGTCTCTGCAATAACCACACATAATCTTCAAGAAAACACAACCGTAAAACCACTACCTCAAAATTGGTTAATGTTTAAAAGTAAGTTTTAAGGCCTTTAACAAACAACACATTTTCATTTTGAGTATGATATGAATGACTAATTTTAACTTATATAAATATTGTATGTTTATTATTGTCCCATAGATGGAAAAATCTCAAAACTTATGAACAAAATTGGAGAGAAAAGATTAGTCTCCCATTAGGTTCCTCAAGTAGCTATTATTAAGGTACCGTAGTGAGTTATTTACTATAAGACACCTCGAAAAGATCTCGACTTGCCATAAATTCTTGATTAATTTTAACTATAAAACACATAATGAATTGTTCCTCTTCATTGGATTCATTAGAGGTGTTAGGATATTGTTTTCTAGTGTTGTATAGGATTTTTTTTATCTTCCTTTGTGTCTTAACTTTCTTTTCATCAAGTTTATTTATAAATATTGTAAAATTTTGTTTTGTATATCAATTATTTTCTCATTCAAAGCGGCTGAAACTAGTAGGGTTCATTTAACTTTCCTTTTGAATCTTGTATCATTTCATCTATTACATTTCATGAGGAATATTTGAAACTTTACAACCAAAGAAAATAATTTATCTTTTTCATGTGTTATTTACCAATTTATTCATTTCATTTAAAAGTCTTATTGGGTGCATTGTCTTTTCTTTTCTCACCCCTTTTTCACTTTCATTTAATTTGTTGAGTTCTAGCTCATGCTCCATTAATCTTCTAAAATGTGAAACAAGTGATAATTTAGTAAATTTTTTTATTAGTTGTTACAACAGGTGTGAAAAATTTGACAAAACATGTGTGTATTAGGCTAGCTTGAGAGCTCCTAACGTGAGGAATATTTTTATATACAAATTTGGAGGCATGAAGATGGATGAAAGGATTTTAATCTTTGTAATATCACAAGGTATTATTCTTTAGGGAAAAACCCTACTCAAATGACCATTCAGGATATGTAGATTATATTAATTAAAGAAGAAAATCCAAATGAATTGGCCTAGCATATTAATTGACAACATTGTGAAAGCAAGAAGATTGTGTATTCGTTTCCAAGGTTCCAATACACAATAAGATTAATGTAACAAATGAGGTGTCTACAAGTTTGTTCAATTCAAACAAGATCAACAAAAAATGTTTTGCATCACATTGGTTTGATTAAGTAATGAGATCAGTCTATGCTAAATAATGACCTTCCTGAAGTGGTTTTGGAAAAACCCTTTGTTGAAGAGAAATCATTGTCACCATTTGAGTAAATATTGTTGAATAAGCTTGATAGAGTTTATAATTTGAAGGTTGGAAGACCATAATAAGACATGCACTTAGATGATATAACTGTGAAAATATTATTTAAGGTGTTTGCATAAGATAAACATTAAAGGTAATTCAAAATTGAAAGATGAGGAGTGATGGAATAGTCCTCATATTGCTTCGCTTCATCGTGCCTTTGTTTTGTGGTTATTTCTAGTTTAATATCACTATCTTCAATTGTGTTTGTTTTAACCTATTTTAATTAATCATATTATTATAATCTTGTAATGTATCAATGGATTGTTAAACCAAAAAGATCCGATCAAGACAATTTTATTTTAATAGTTTGTTTGATTAATGACAATTTAGTCTTCATTAATTAGAAATTTTTTAACAAGGTGTCTAATGGCTTTGATCATAGCCATCATATTAAATTATTGTGAGTTATAATCCAATAGAAGACTTACATACCTCTATCCAGGGATGACAATCGATTACTTGACATGGTTATGATCTTCCTAAACCAAAATCTTCTTTATTCCTCTCACAGGACTTGAGAGTGACTCTTTTGATGGGGTAAGAGACCACAAAGTTTGTGATTTTTATGTATTGGGGACCAACCCTTTACCTCCTTTTTATTCTGTTAACTTCTTAGAAAACGATTCTCATTAAACTAATTATCCGAGAAATTAGAGGGTGTCATTAAAACTATCCTAATGACTTATTAAAACTATCTTAATTTCAAACATTAAGAAAATCAACAACTAATATGAACAATTAGACTAAGGAAATATAATTTCCTAACAATCTCCCACTTGGGCTATATATATTGTCCTAAAATAATCATATCACAAAATAAACAATAAGTGCACATACCAAATGCTATTTGCCCTTAACTACTTAAACAATCTGATTCATCTCATATACCAATAATGGAACTACCACGACTTTCATCACATTAAATTCGCAATTAAACAACGATGATTACCATACTGATATACTCAACGACATAGATCAAGTTTGAATAAGTAATATGGAAATCACATGAAATTTGATCTCATGTATGTCTATTTCCAACTGGTCCAACTTTAAGATCTACCCAAAAATTTGTAATATTAACATTGCAAACAACATAATGTAGATCATCATTTTTTATTCTGCAGGAAATCAAATAATATAATGTCTGACATAAAACATATAAAGTATACAAAATAACCCCACTAAACTACGTTATCATCAATAGTGATACCCACATGAGCAATATGCTCATGAAAAACTTTATCGATGTAGTTCTTCAGTTAATGAGTCTGCTAGCATAGACTCTGGTCCTATATGTTCTATAGAAATCTGTTTTCTTGAACTCTTTCCTTAACAACCAAAAAATTGTTAAGCTCTTGTTATTGTTGGAGTGAAGCACTGTTGAATTATTGTCACAATAAATCTTCAATGGCTTTTCAATGCCATCTACCACACGAAGCTTGGTGACAAAGTTTCGCAACCATATGCCATGGTTAGATGCCTCATTCTCAAGTATCTGCCCAGATCTCCCACTATAAATGTTGTATCAGGACGTGTGCAGACTTGAGCATACATTAAATTCCCTATTGCTAATGCATAAGGTTTATAATGCATTATTGTCCTTTCAAGATCATTTTGGGACACTGTTTGAGACTAAACTTGTCTCTTTTAGCCACGGGTGTGTTGATCGGTCTACTACTTCCCATGTCGTATCTACTTAAGACTTTATCGATATAGTTCTTCTGTGATAATCCAAAAATGCCTCGAGAACAATCTCTTAATATTTGGATTCCTAATACAAAAGTAGCATCACTAAGATCCTTCATTTCGAATTTGTTTGACAAAAATTTATTGGTTTCACGCAACAAACCTATATCATTGCTTGCAAGTTGTATATCATCGACATATAAGATTACGAATATATATTTACTCCCACTGAACTAGTAGTAGTTTACACAATCATCAACAATATTTACCTCAAAGTCATATGAGGTAATAACCTTATGAAACTTGTGATACCATTGACAGGAAGCATGTTTGAGACCGTAGATAGATTTCTTTAATTTGCAGACCATAGACTTTGAATTACCTGACACAAAGTTTTCTGGTTGCACCATATAAATTGTCTCATCAATGTCTCCATTAAGAAATGTCGTCTTAACATCCATATGATGTAGCTCTAAATCAAAATAGCTATTAATGTCATTATTGTTATGAAAGAATCTTTTGAAGATACTAGAGAAAAAAAATTCTTTATAATGTATGCCTTCCCTTAACATTATTAATTGAAATTGTCATAATTATTTTTATTGACAAATTGTTTTAACAATAAAATATGGTACATGTGAACGCCATTATGGACGTTGTAATATGATGCTTTTTATGACCATTATTATAATAAATTGTGATTATAATATGTTAGCTCAAACTGCCATAATTCGAATATTAAATAAATTAAATATATCTAGCATTTTATAACTATCCAACATTTCATAATTAACTAGATTTCGTAATTTTATATATATATATATATATATATATATATATATATATATTACATATATTGTACTTGCTTTCATAATTCTCTAGCATATTATAACAAAATATTATTATTATCCATCGAAAGTAAATGAAACAAACTTTATAATAACAAATTGTCATTTCCATTTAAGTATTAAGGTTCACAATATTCCAACACATACTAATTTGTCTTCAAATTGTTCAGGTAGATTTAAGTGCTAAGAGACTAATACTAATACAAATTTTTTAAATTGTTCAGGCACAATTACAATTGAACTACTACAAAATGTTAAAATTCACAGCTGAACTACTATAAAAACAACAACATATTTAATTTGTCTTGCTACTTCCACTTGATCCTATAATCTGATTTGACGATGGAACACAACTTCCAACATCTAATGCCTGAAATAAAGAAAATATTTCAGTGCATTCTTTGTCATATGCTTCCACCGTCACCTCATCTCGGCACCATTGATCCACTACCATATCCTTCCATTTATCTAGTGCATTCTTTGTCATATGTTGGTACAGTCTACCAGGGGTAGGTTGCACCAGTGTATCATAGTTATGGTCCACTGGACCCTTCATCCTCTGCCTGGACCCTTCATCCTCTGCTCTTTGTGTCCATAACAATGCCAATGCTCCACTCCATCAGACTTAGAGTTCACCATTAGAGCCCATCCCATCTCCCTTTCTACAGCCTACCACTCATTCCCTCATGCAGCCTATCCCATCTCTCATAGTCATGTTGACCCCTGGTTCCTTTACTTTTACCACTATTGGTCCCTTAGTGCAACCAGTTAGAGACGATGGTGACCATCCCATCGATAGTACTTTTGGCCACGAGCTTCGTGTTGAGGAGATTCGTCGTGATCCTAGTGGAACGATCATCATCCAACCGATTGCTAAAGGGTAAGTAATAATATATTTATATTTAATTATCTTTTCTTTCAATAGTAAATGCTTAACAATTATTCTTCTATGTTTTTTAGTTGGACACCAACCATTATGCTATTGGGCACTTCATCAAGTCATCATTTAGAGGGATCTTCCATCATTATGATGCCATGACGGAGGAGGATCAACTTTAAATGGTGGACCGAATTTATTACACGGGAGACTTGGTTGGTAACTATTGCCAAGGAGTGTCATCTCTTAATCAGCCCTCAGTCCTTGCTTATACTGCTGATTACTCTGATAAGACGATTCGATAACAGTGAATTACTTAGGAAGTCAACAAAGCAAGGAAAGATGCAAGAGTGGTAAAAAGAAAAGTCAACCAATTGGAGGACGCCATGAGAATGATGCAACAATAGCTTGCCATGATGATGGAGTGTCAACATAGCGATGCTTCAATTGGTATGAGCTAAGTCCAGCCCCATTATGTAGAAGATGATGACTAGCAGCCCCTCCTGTGAGGTTCATTCCATAATATGTAAATTTTATTATTTCACACTTTTTCTTATTTATACCATCTTTTATTTATTTATTTGATTTGTTAAAATGCTTTGCATTGTTTTGACAAGTAATTTTAGTGGAAAACACTACTTCAATGAAAAAATTATTATATTTAATAAATATATATTATTTTAAACTGGGATTATAATTTATATTTGCACATTTCAGTTTCACTTAGTCATTTATTACTATTAGAACTTTAGATTAGATTTTATAATTTGATTTGATTTTAAATTTTGTTTGCTTGGTGTGTAATTTTTGGTTGTTGTGGATATTTATGTTTCTCATGTACTTTTAATTTCCATATTTTAAACATTTTTTTATTTATTTTTAATACACAAAAGAATTGGTGTTAGCCTCGGTTAAATCCACTCTACGATCTTTGTTTTTTTTTACACGCTAGTATTTGCTAGGCCGACACATAATAAAAGTCATATTAATATTTAACTTGGCATGCATAGGCAAGGATGAGATGCACTTTGATATTTATTTTAAATAATTTAACAAATAACGTCGACTAGTTGACACTTTGACGTCAGTCAAATCGATACTATTTTGTATCCTTTTAGCTAACAGGAAGCTAATTTACTCCGTCCATCTTAAAATTGACACAAATTCAACAAATAAACGTCGATTTTAGCAGTTATGCATCGATTTTTGGCAGATTTTAGTTTCAATACTTTTGTAATTTACATATTAGTTAAGAAAAAACGTTTTATTTACGAACAAAGAAATTTTGGTTTGGCTAAATGCTTTTTTGTTATATAAAAGAAAACATAAACTAAAAGAAGAAAAAAATTACTCAGCGTGGTAACGCTAATAATAAAATAATGGTTACAAGGCTAGTTTATGAAATATAAAGGAAGACAGGGAGAACTTTCTTACAACTGATGATTAGAACAATCATTGTAACAAAAATTTCACAAACCATAACAGTGTTTTCCAGTAACAGAATAAGTATTATATTTATATTGGATATTTATAATACAAAATTTAATACTTTCGTTACTTTATTCTACTTGGATCTGAAATCGGTTCAAAAGTAAATTCAGTAATATATTTATTTAATTTTAGAAAAGTGTTTATACACCAAAATTTTTACTTGAAAACTCAATCTTAAATGTAAAGAATTGGATATATATATATATATATATATATATATATTTGTAAACTCGGTTATATTTACAAACTTTTACTAATTTCTATTTTTTATCAAAAAAGAATATCATTAATAAAAAACACAATAGGATGCTTAAATTTGTGAGTTAGGATGTTTAGATAAAATATTTCTAAGACAAACCTATTAATTTAACACACCCTAAAGCTATTAAAAGCAGTTCCTTTATAACCGAACATTCAGGCAGACCATAATATTCATGTCTATAAAAACCTGATATGGTAAGGACTTTACCTAATTGAAAGCACTTAAACTTGATATGCTAAGGGCTTTGCCTAGTTGAAAGCACTTGATTTAGGATTCAATCCTCAATTACTCTTAATGGTCACACAAACAAGAAAAGTCAGATTTGCCTTACTCTTCACACACTCTCAATTTATATCCATACACACACACACATATATATATATATATATATATATATATATATACCCGAATCATATTTCTATATATAGCTAGTGCAAAATATTCAAGAATTCATGTTACCACTATAATTTTGTGTTAATCACAAAAAGACCCCCATGACAGGAAGTAAATATTATACGGATAAAAAGGATGTCACAAAATTATATATTGAAGCCAAATTTATTGAAATGCGTCTTACATTTTAATGGAACTGATGCATGTAAACATGCAAATCATGTTTGAATATGTGTACACATATATATGTATATATAAGATACACTGAGGCATAAACCAACATTGTGTCACGATCGAGCTTTCGGTTCTGCTAAGAGCTTAATTACAAATTCTCAGGTAAAACGAAATTAAACTGAAAATTGAAAAGTACTGAATGGCAAGCGCATATAGAGACGAAACCTCCCAAGAACTGGCCTTAAAAGTAAAGAACTCCTTCAATTTAATTTATATATATGCCACATTATCCTGCATGGAGATCAAGGAAAGCATTCAATAAGCAGGTAGCACTTTCAAAAGTATAGAAGAACTTCAAAATATCCAAATAATTAGTTAATTTGAATAAAGCAATTTACACTGTGTATACATATAAGTTACCAAATCTTATGAAAGATATGAACATCAAGGTTCTGTGCCCTTTTAATTAAAAGTATCATGCATTTAAAAGAAAAGCAAAAAACCCAGAAGGAATAACACACAGTTTCCACAACAATTTCATTCATGAATATCCAAATGCTGCATTAGAAAGGATGATTTATCGTCCAGGTGAAAGGTTTGAAAAGGATATATGGACTATTACTTTACATGGTACAGCTTAGCTTATCCAATAAGAACTCTACATGGTACAGCTAGCTGTGTAATAGTTCAAGTGTTCAACTAATAATTCAAACACATGACACTATTTTTAAGCAGTGATGTGTTTGATGAGGTAGACTATAGAGCTAGCTGGTGTTGTATATAATTTGTGAAACCTATGAACATAACATGTGTACGTGAAAATGTAATTCATGACTTTAACTCACGGCTAGAAAAAAGGAAGAAAATGGAACAGAGAAAAAGAGAGAAAGTTGGCCCCAACTGAAGCAGAAGCAGGCCAACATGGCAGATATATCATCTGATTCAGGGAGCACACAAGTGAATGTTAATTACAGTGTCACCAAAAATCTGTAAAAAGCTGTGAAGAACAGTTTCATATATTTTGATCAGAAAGACAACCTTGAAAACCCTAACTTTCTACCAGCTGCCACTGAGCAGAGGCTACACATGATTTCTGCATTATTGTTGTCTTAGAGGAAGCATTAAGCTAAAAAAGCCCTCACAAAAAATTTGCAAAGCTCAATAAACTAGATGCGCATGTGTATATGATTAAATTATGATTAAGCTTTAAAAAAAAATCAACATGTGCAGTAAGCTTTGACAAGTTTGAGTAGAATAATCACTTGAAACCGAGGCTTGTACCTTGAATAGCATTCCATGTTCTATTTTAATATATAAAATACAAACGTGTGTCTATTGAAATTGCCATTGAAATTCCACCAGTTATAAAAGCCGACAAAAACATGTGAGATGACGGGCAGCACAAAGCTTAAGCATTTGCCTAACCAACAAAATATTTGCTCACAAAATACATAACCAGTACATTAGAAAACTAGTTAGCTTTTTGATAAATGGATAAAATTCTCAGGATCAGATAGTACACCACATGATCAAATCAAGGTACATGGTGAAACAAACACAGTGGAGAAAAGATGAGTAAGGGTATATCAAATAAACTCTTGTGAGGATATTTGAAATTAAAAATATTAATATATATATATATATATATATATATATAAGTGGGACATATTATATAGAATTGAGGATGGTGGAGAAATGTTTAGTCTAAGAACAATACATTCAATATTTAATAAGCATTAGGTTTCTCCAACATCTATCTGAAAGATTCCATTCAATCATGTTAGAATAAAATTGTAAATAAGAAAAAGACTTGCAAAGAACATGCGTTCTAAAAAGCTTAAAAATTTGATGACATGCTTTATTCTAAACCTAGAACCTTAAATAATCATATATGTTAAAAAAATGTTTATTTGATGCTTTGTAACTTCACAAAGTATATATACACACACGACACATCTCACTTGATTACTGCATGTGTCAAAAATCTGCTTAATTTTAAAAGGAAAAAAAAAATAATTTGGAGAAAGTAATCATAAAAATGATAAGATCAATTGATGTGCCATAAACTTTGTTTTTGTTGCAAAGCCAACATGGAGATTAAATTAATCTTTTCCGGATCTTAATTAAACACAGTCGCCTCTAATTTCGCAACCTAATGAACACGGCATTGGAAATACTCTTGTCCGTATAATGTACCCACACTTAAATAGTATATTTCGAGCTATCTTGTTCCTGAATAAGAACAACTATGTATATAAAGCATTAGTTTTGTTTTGACCCAGATCCATCCATTAAATTATAAAATTTTAATATGAATATCACACTGTTTAATGACCCATATAAGTTTTAGTTCTTTCTAGCTACCTCTTGGCATTCAAACTCGTAGCACTTATTAATAACACACATGAGTATATAAATAGATAATCTAGAAGGGCATCCCCTAATGCTTCAAAACATTATAGTATATACTTTAGGTTGAGATATATGTTAGTACCTTAACTTGATGCCAGCTTAAGCATCTAACCATCAACAGATGATAAAAAAAGAACCATCTCAGGTTGGTCTAGTGATGAAAAATTTGGATGGTTTGTGTGAAATTTTAGATTCAAATTTGATTGTTATATGAAAAAAAGGAAGTGATGACAAAATGATGTAATTACCAATATTAGGTGAAACACACATCTTCCACAGGAAGAATATTCAAGAGAAATGGACGGAGGAGGTTGGTGGTTCTTCAACATTTCCCTTTGGGGTCTTCTTTTTCTTCTTGTAAGGTATACCTCTAGCCTTAGCTTGGCACTCCCTGACCTCCCTAAGGTAGACACGGATGGAGCCACTAGCAAAAGGGTTAGTCTCTGGAGAGCCTCCATTTTCTTCATAGGCAGCTCTAAGCCTACCTATGAGGGCATCAAGACTCCCCCAAGCTTGTCTGAGAGGACAAGTGCAGGGTGCTGGTGGCTCAGGCTGTCCATAGAACATGCATCCTTGGAGGTGAACCTTAGTCTTCCCGAACTGGTCCAGATACCTTAGGAAATCAAGAACATGGTTGCAATTGCACTGAGAGAGAGGAACTGGGGGTCTTTGGTTCTTCAAGTATTGTCCAAAAGTGTTCCAGTCCCTTCTCTTCTGAGACTCATAGCGGCTAAGTGTGACTGGACTCTGCTGCTGCTGCTGATGCTGCTGATGCTGGAGGTGGTAATCTAGAGGAATGTTGTTGCTTGATGAGCCTTCTGCCCCGTGACTGCCACTGCTAGACATTGTGGAAATTGTGAAATGGTGAATTAGGATCAAGAGAGAGAAGGAGGGGTTGGAGTTGGGGCTGGTTTTTTTCTAAATAAAGCCAGGGAAAGAGGGAAAGGTGAAAGTGAAAGGAATAGGAGAGTGTAGGAAGATAGAGTATTGAGATCACGTCACTGGGCTACTGAGAAGACATTTTATGGGCCATCTTGGTTCATTTCTGTTCATCTATTTTGTCCTCTTGCATATGGGAAAAGTTTGGTATACACCAAACTCTATTCAACATAAATTATTACATGATTTAAGCTCATGTTATAGTCCTAATTAATCTATATCTCATAGATAATCATGCTTTTAACTCATAAAAAGAGTTAATAAATCTCTGTTTATGTGTTAGGTAGAGATTGTCGAAGACCATAGTGGTTTTAGATTAAGTAGTTATAGTTTCACTTTTAACCCTTAAGAGATGAGAAAAATAAAGGTTCAATTGAGGATGTAACAAAAGAAAAGAGAAATTGAGATGAATAAGATGTGTTTATATATAGATCATACTCCTTGCGCACGGCTTGTTTTTCTGACAATAACATTAACTAGAGGGGAAGTCTTATAATATGATAAAATTGATGAGTCTTGTGACCTAAAAGTAATGGGTTTAAAATTTGAAAATATTTCTTTATTTGGGGAGATAAAAAATTGTGTGTTTATCCTCTTCTGGACCATACAGGGAAAAACTCTTTCTGAACTGTGTTTCACTTAGCTTGCATTAACTATGTATGTTTTCTCTATAAGCATACACAATTATTGTGATTGCCCTTATTCAACGCTAAGCCTTATCGCCTTAACCAAGCCCATTATCATTATTGCTCTCATCAAATCATTCCAATAGCTATAGAACCTGCTATTTAACATGTGTTAAGTGAGTAATTGTAAGATTAGTTTTGATTAAACTTGATATTGAATGAACTCATGCCTGAATTTATATATATATATATATATATATATATATAAAAGTTACCCGTGAAACATTTAGAGTAAATTAATCCGACTAATAAAGTTGGTTTTATAGCTCTAAACTCTAAAGTTGTATTAAATCAAAATTATTTTTGCATCCAGAATTATTTTTTCAATATTGCTTACATAAAACTACACTTATGTATGGTAACACGTCCATGGACCAATGAAAACTTTGATGTTTTGAATGTGAGTTTTTAGAAACAGTAAAAGGCTTCATGTTGTTTTGTTAATTTATGCAGAACATGCCATACAAAAGTTTCACTATGTGCTGAAAAACATCCTTTGCATTAGTTGATATTTCACTGTGATTTAAGACTGCAACACAAATCAAATACACCTAACATATTTGAATCTAAATATTGATAAATCTTATGCATATTATGTATACATCAAAAATATATTCCACGTTTATATCCTCTGGCGACATCAGTGGTTTCAGGGTAGAAATATCACAATTGATTTTGTCTCCTACCTAACCTAATTTATATAGCTGTTTGGTTTTTGAATAAAGCTGATTCTACCTTCAAACAACTTGACTAGAAGCAACAAACATACATAAACTTTTTCTTCAGCGTGTAAAATTTACAACAAATTGCTTTCAAGGTAAAATGATCCAAACAGAAATCTTTTACTTCAAAATGAATTTTATCAAATGAATAAAGACCAAATTGGAAACTCTTTTCTGATGAAACAAAAGACTTCAAACATATTTCAGGTGCAGATGATTATTAACATTTGGGTGGCCATTATTGTTATCATCCGCAAAGTGTATGTCCTATGCACACACACAACACACACTATGTTATAAATTCGAAATAAAGTGTTAAGCATGTTGTCTTCCAGAAACAGATTTTATAACCGGTTATTAGGGAGCACCTCTCTGCAACTTTGCATGCATGCCACAAGATACTTGGCCGTACTCTTTTGGAGCATGCAAAGTCTTTTTCTCATCTAATATATTTTTTTTCCCCTACAAGTTTCAGTTTGTTTTTAATGTCTTCTATTAATACTAGGTACATGTTTTGTGTCTGTACATCTTTCCACATCAGGCATGGGCAACAGATTAGCTGTCTAAATGTAAACTAATAAAGGAGGAAATGTTTGTAATTCAATTTAGGATATTAATTCAATTTTCCGATTTGTTGACAATTTTTTTGGTAAAATGTTTATTAACATATTTTGGTTTATGGAATATATGTAATATTGCCTACTTAATTATAGTATTAATATTCCAATTCTTTCTTTTTATCTTTTGTTAATTTTCAAACTTTTAAAAATGCTAAGTTGTTAAAATAGTCATATCAAATGATATTTGTGGTTTCACAATTTATTGTCTCACCTATAACAATTAATCATAAGTTGATTTAGAGCATATATATAAACTGATTTTTTTACATGTGTTTTTAATTCAAGCTACAGTTACATTCATTGTATTCGAAATATTATATTCTGATGTTTTTATGTGAGTCCCTTTAATATTTCAACTTTAAATATATTAACATTTTTTTAGTGTATACAAAAGTTTCATATACTTTAGGAATTGAGATGAAAAAAATAATTTGTCACATTTGAAGCGTCTTTTAATAATAAAATCTTGATAAAAGTATAGCATTCTAAAATTAACAATATCTTCTTTTTTGTATATATGAAATCAGAACTCTATTAATATCCTATGGACATCTCAATATGTTAATGAAAATATATTTATAAATTACTCTTAATTAACTCAGTTCACAACTTTATATATCATATTCATGCCTATGGCTTAATCGGCCCGTGAAACTTTGATTAAACTTTAAAAGTAGTTTCAACATTGGAGTAGGAAAATCTCTTTTTGATTAATGATCTAGCTAGGTTATTATTTGTAGCAAATTTGCGAAATTAAATTAGAGATTAGTTGAGGTAAGTGAGTCAATTTTGGCATTAATCCTAGTGTGGTTTATGCGGTGACATAAAATAAACAGATTTTTCTTTTCTCACTTGCCATGATTTTGTAGGGAAGGAAACTGAGGTACACATCAAATTTGATGGAGATGACAACCGACCAATGTTGAGAATTGGGCCCCTTGTAGATGCTCTTGTCAAAACTCTAATAAACTAAGATTATATTCATTCAATCGATAATTAGATATTATCAAACAGTTTGAATTAACTCAAAATATATTAGACTCACCTAGAATTTGAGTTTTGCTCCATCTCTACTATTTCCAAAACGCCTTTCTAGAGCCAAACCCCAACCCTTTTCACGTCAAGCCAAACGTTGAATTTCTCCATTCGTGAAAATTGGGTCGTCGTATAATTGTAGGGCACACTGAAATTCGGAATCCTATAGAGTACCAGAAGCATATAGATGGGAAAATTCTAGTTCAAAATACTTGTTTCATGAGAAATCATTTCGTCAATCGATGTTTACAATTAATCCCATTAGATCATTACAACAAGAATTACTTAATTAGATTGTATGGGTTGCTTATCAATAAAAGCTTTATTTTGTGTGTCATAAGATTTTGGACTGTTTCAAATTAAAGAAAATGATTTATATAAGCAAATATTACTTATAATTGTTTAGTATTGACATTAATATTGAAGAATATTTACGAATTAAGCAAAACTTGTTAATAAAAAATTCCTAAAGAAATGTGATTATTGGGTAACTTAAAATTGAGTTGACATGTGAGTTGTTTGCGAAAAGCATTGATGATGTTTTACATGTATAATTGAAGTAAAATAATAGTAATCCATAAATTTTAGCATGTCATGATTGAGTATTAAATAAATTTATCCCCTTAATTAAGATTTTTTTACAAAAATATATGATTAAATCCTTGCAGACGGTCTGTTTTTGTTTCTCTTTTTATCTTCTTCTACGGGAAAAAAAAGACCCTTATTATAGGTAGTTCATTTGCTTCAATTATAGTAGGGAAAAGATGCATCCTATGTTCTTAGGTGCATAGGTAGAAGAAAGAGAGTGATAACAAGAATTTAAAAATAAAGTAAAAAAAGGAGGAAGATAAAAAAGAAATAACCACTCCTTAACTCAGGGACTTGATGGATATAAGTAGCAACGCGTTTTTCATATTGAGATTCAACAGTGTAACTCTGACTTTTAATCCTAAAAGTTCAAATTTCTTTTATTTTTATTAGAAGGATTTAAAATTTTTGTCGTACCTACTTTTATAAATAATTTTTTTTATCAAAAAAAATTCTACAATAAAAAGTATCACATTATAAAATATTCAATAAAAAATATATATTTTCTTTTCTTCAATATAAAAAATAAGAAAAAAATTATAATTTTATAAATTTTAATCCAGAGTACCAAATAGATTAAGAGTATTTTAGTAAGGTAAAATGATGAGTACGAGAATAAAGAAAAAAAGTAAATATGTACGCATTTGTCACTAATTTTGAACACGAATTAAAAAAAGTCAAGTATTATCTATATCTATATTTATATACAATCAGTTAAAGTATTTTTTATCAATATTAAAACAGTAATGACATAGAAATTTATCATTAGAGTAGAACTAGAAGTAATAAAAATGAAAAGATACTTAAATATTTTATTAATAAACTAAAAATACGTATTTATACAAAAAAGTTAATAGTCAATTATTATTTTCGAAAACTCATCATCTCTCTAAATCTATGTTCCTCTCTTTTCTTTATGTCTTTTCTCTAAAGTCTTGCTTCTAACCTTCATCGAATCAATTATCAGAGTTCACCACTGGACTCGTGGCAACAAAATCAGAATAAGATTGCTCGACCAGAAACTTTGCTAGAGAAGTTCAAATCTATTTTTTTTCTCCTCTAAGTCAGTTTCAAATTTGTTCTATAGGTCTCTGTTTAGATTTGCATGTGCCTTCAGAAATTTCAAGAGGAGTCTTTGTGGGTTCCTCATCCTTATAGTGTAGTCTGATCGTTGATCAGATACTTTATAGTACAGGTTAGGGTGCTCATACTCTCAGGTTTTTCGAGCTCTTTTGGAGGAGTAGTTGCTCAAATCATGTAAGGGAAGTTGACTTTGAGCATTTTTTTCAATAGAGAATTTAGGTTATGCCTCTGATTATTGGTAGGAATGAAATTGATTGTTTGATGAATTTTGATGTACAACCTTATTTGAATGTTAAAAACCTGAACTGTTATGAGTTGTAGAGTTATGTTTCGTTGGTGGTTAATATTGTAATATGAAAATAGACAATATTTGTATGGTAATTCATTTAGATTGATGGTTGCATCATTTTGATAGAATCTATTTGACTAGTAGGGTAATCTAGCTTATTTTGAATATAATTAATTTGCGCTGATGGTAGAGGTAAGAGTAAGATTTTCTAATCTTAGGTGTTTGGTTTGATAAAAATTGAAAGTTGAACTTGTATTGTGAAGCATTGAAGATGAAATTTTGTGAATTGAAAGAAATTGGATAAGTTGAGAAATTTGGGTGTAATAGATGATTTCATAAATAGATATATTGTAATGCGAAAAATAGGTTATTTGAGCATGATCAGTAATGTTGAAGTAGTGAAATAGGTTGAAAAACCATAAATGCATTTGGTTTTTTTGCATATTTCGCTCAAGCGAGAGACTCTCGCTCAAGCGAATCTAGTTGAAATTTAAACATGCTCTCGGGTCAATTTTCGCTCAAGCAAAAAACTTTTCGCCCAAGCAAGAAAATATTTTCGCTCAAGCGAGGGTATTCTCGCTCAAGCGAAAATTTCACTGGAATTGGAGTGCTCGCGGGATCATTTTCGCTCAAGCGAGAGAATTTTTGCTCAAGTGACGGGGATTCTCACTCAAGCTAAAATTTTTTTTTAGGGTTTTCTATTTTGATTGTTTGATTCTTTTGTAATGCAAGTTATAGATTGAATTAAATATATTGATTTATAATTTAAATTAAATAGTATTGATGATTTAGTAATTCTTGAAATATTTGAGATTGAGATTGAGATTGAAAAATGAATGACTAGAGATATGTGCATATGATATGATATTGTTAAGTATTGATTAAGATGGTCAAGATTAAGACATAACATTTTTAGGAAAGAAAATACTCGTTTCTAAGTTAATTAGGATGTGCATTGTCTAAGGATCTTATGAGTAATGATCGATATCTTGACTCTACTAATAATAGGAATCAAATAGATGAACATTATTAGGTGGTGGGAGTTGAAGGAGGTCTGAACTATATGACTACAACTTGAAACATAGCTGGTCATAAAAGTTTCAAAGGGACTAAGCTTGTCATACAAGATTGATAATTCATTTGCTTGGAGGTTGTGTAGATTCACAACCTGGAGTTGTATGACAGGTGTATATCTTGTGGTTTATTAAATGCACGAGTCTTCCAAAAATAAAATCAAGTTTGTTTATATGTATCAAAGTCATATAGTTGAAATTGTGAATGAAATTTATTGAAATAAATGATTTTGATAAGTTTATGTGTTGTTGAAGTATGTGATTAATTTTGGATTATTCTAAGATGGTATTAAATTTGTTAGCCTACCCTATTTTTTGTATTTGTGTTTTTATTATCTATTTGTGATGATTGTGTGTTACACGGGAGCATATGGCATTGTAGAGGAAACTATGGATGATTTTTTACATTGAGCAGACTTTGTCAGCAATAGACATTTTGAAAAAATTATATATGATTTATGTAAATATGTTTTAAATTTCATTTTAGTATGATTGTATATTTTAAAGCATATTAACTATGGATTAATGTATATATGTATGTTTATGAAATCTTAACAGTGTTAGTAGAAGTTTTATTTTGTGAGGTGTTACAAGAACTAATTTGGACAATATATGTGACATTCTAGAATTGTGATGTACTACTTATTTTTTTAATACTATGATTAACAATATTATTAAATTAATTTAGATAATCTTATATATGTTTTACGAATAAACTAAACCAGTATTATACAAACACAAAAAAAGATTTGTCCAACTCAATGATTAACAACTAAAAGTTTCATCTAACGTTTTTCATTTGACAAATTCAATAGTTTAGATGAATATAATCTTAATCTAATGAAGTCAAGGAGCAGGTGAAGTCTTCATCTTATAAACGTTGGGGAACACATGAACATGAAGTCTTCACCCCATCTCTTATTTCATGAAATTCTACAAAATCAACATACTTTAGAACTTTGTTTGACGCTCTTAGTCCAACAATTTTTACAATTAAGAATATTGTTTGACAAGTTTTGGAGAAATATTAGAAAGAGATAAGCTAGATGTGAGGAAATAACTCTTGCATGACAAATTCACAACAAAGATAATGATCTACGTTGAAGAAGAGAAACTTGCATGAAACACATGTAAGGAATAATCACTTGACCAAAGTAAGTTTATTTCATCTATATATTAAAAAATAGAGAGACCATACAGAGTTTTAATCAATCATTTGACAAGAATTAACCATCATAAGATTAATCGAAGTCTTAACAGATGTAGGGGCAAGACTATAAACTTATATTATTTTTTACGAAGTTATTTGTTCGGGTAAGAACAAAAAGTTTCTTTTACTCTAAGTTATTGTTCATGACATGATGAATTTAGTGTAATGGACAAGATCAAATTTGATTATTTTCTTCTACTCCATTAAAAACCTCCCGATATAATTTAATGAATTATATTTTTATAGTTACCCAGAAAATTTATCATTTTGTTATCTCTTACAAACTAACCATTAAAATCTTGATTTAGAGTTTAATTAAAAAAAAGTATAATCATTACAAATTATACTATAAATAAGAATATTACAATAAAATAGGTACACACACTCTGGAAAAAAAGAACAATGAACTAAGAGAAGAAAGAAAACATCACAGAATCAACAATTAAATCTTCAAAATATTCAAGTAAGGGATGAAGACAATTATTGTTTTGTATATGTATAATCAATTTATATTTTTGTCAAGTTAGGTGTCTCCAACCTTATTATTCTATTTTTATTGATAACATTTTATTTGAATAAAGTATTCTTTGTTTCACTTTACGTCTGGGGTTATTTTGAGAAAGTGAAAATTTAAAGTATATATAGTTAGTGGTTTGGTCTTGGAGATTTAAATGAGTGGTATTTGAAAAATATTAAATGGTCATTTACATTGAAACTCATTTATCCTAACAAGTTATACCATTAATAATTTAAATTGATGAACATAAATCAAATAGTGAGTCATGTACATATATAATTGCACCATCTATGTAATATCAATTATTATTTGACAATTGTTATCACTTTCTTTCCTTTCCTTTTCTTTTTCATGTGTGTTATTTCTTCTTTCTAATAAAAATGATATAGTTTGAATCAAAATGCATGACATTCTCATTTGTTCGACAATTCTCTACAGTGGTAAATGTTACATGTTCAAGATTGCAATAGAATGTAGATATACAAAATAGTACATTGACATTCAGAGGACAAGGATCATCCTTATGAACAGTTCCATATGGAACATCAAACATCTTTATTATAGGTCTAATTACTATTATTTTTATTATTCTCGCAACTATAACACATGTTAATCCATTTTATACTATACTGGTGGATCAAATTTCTTTGATATGATATATAATTAAAGGATACAATTTTGTAAACCCGCACACACACATGTGTGTACATGATTATGAATCCTATGAAATATGTTTATAAATGTAAATACGTTTTTTATGAAGAAAAATTTCATAACAAGAGAGTTGATAATTTAAAATATTATTTAGAAGCTAAAGTTGAGAAAATTGTGATATTGATAAAAGAAATTAGAAGTTACCATTTGAAGAAGATTTTGAATGATAAGTCTTTATTTTTTGATAGTGGAGTTCATATACCCCTAAAATACGTATCAAACGAATAGGCTTGACTTATGGAATTATAACAAATATCTCAAGAACTTTTGATTAACATATGTTGGTGAAAGACCCATTGCCAAGGGATCGACCACTAAAATCATGACCATAACAATATAAGACTAGGAGTCAAGAAACCTTAGAAGGACCAAACTCTTCACTAGCTTTATAAATGTTGTACATAGTAGAATAGGTTTTCATTAACCTTGTATTGGACTAAGATATGTAGAATAATTGGACCTTATATTTTAGCTAAGTAGTCTAGGATTTTGGGCGTGTATTAGGACCTTGAGTAGATTAAGGTTTATTGAGCCTGGCTAGGTTTTCATTTGGGCTTCCAAAGGTTCAAGAGAAATCTTAGGCCAATCTAGGGTTGATGAGAGGTGTATGCTTGTCATGTTTTGAGCATATTCTCAAATGTTAAAAGCATGAGTGGATAAATGACACTTGAACCACTTCATGTTCCACTTTTGAAAGGTTTTTGAATTCAAATTTCCCTTTCATTCTTCCTTTCACATGGATGTCCGAGAACTCTATAAATAAGGTCCTCCATCCATTATAATTTCAATTTTGAATGAGTATTGAAAGGTTGCCAACTTTTAGTTATTACTTGTTTTGGACTCCTCTCTGTGTTAGTCTCCTAGATTCGACTACAATGTATCCTTCTTCCCAGAAGAGTTGGTCTCACCTCTCTTCTAAAAGCACTCTCCTTAATTCCCACTTCTAGAACATTGAAAATCTCCCTCCAACCAAGCTTCCACATCTTGCATTACATCTCCTCCACTGAACAACATCCAAGAACAAAAAGGAGTCTATCATATGGTATCTAGAGCTTTCATGTGGCATCTAAAGTCTATCATGTGATATCTAAAGCTATGGTTGATATAAGATAAGTAGTTATTCTTCTTCTAGTTTCTCTTCTTTTTTATGTTGTTTCAATTTCTTTTTTTTTCTTAAATTGTTTGCATTGATTGGTTTGTGTTCAATTTTTTTAAATTTCATTCAAATACTATTATTTATCTTGAACCTCCATTTGTTTGCTTCTAGGTGTTCTAATATGTTAAATCGTATGTGCTTTCAATTTGTCTTAACTATTATTCCATTTTGTTTAGTTGAATCATCTTATTTTTGAGTCACTTTGATTTTATGATCCATACATGTTTTGTCTTAAGTCATGTGTATCTTCCAATTATCATCATTTCTAGTTTTACTTTTTGATTTTCAAGTAGAGTTACAAAGTATTTTGTGTGCTTTTACTTTTCTTTTTTGAGTTCTTGTTATTAGATCATTAGCAAGCTCCTCGGTGTTAAGTTTCGATTATGTTTCCTTGAAATTGTTCATATCATGTTTTGCTTCCATAGGTTTCAGTTTGGCAATTTTGTGCTACTTGTTCCTTACTTTCAATTTCAATATCAAGTGAATGAAGTGTGCTTAGTGGTCGTGTATGTGCTTTATAAATCTGGTTTGAACATGAATTGAAAAAGGCAAACTTCTCTTAAAAGACAAAAAAAGTTGAACAAAAGAAAAAGCCTAAAGAAGGAGTAAAAGGACTTAAAGCATTTGGCTAAGACCTAAAACATAATCACTAGCAGAAATTGAAATTGAATACACTCTTGGAAGTGGACCTTCACAGTTATATAACCTATCTTGGTTAAATTTGTGTTTAGTGGGAATCTTCCTTAAGACTTTTCTTCTTTCACTTTAATAAACATTAAATTCAGTAAAGAACAAGTACATCATCTTTCTTAGTTTAAATTTGTTTTATGATATAATTTAGTTTAGGCGTTTCCTTTTGTATTCCTACTTTCATTATTACCTTCAATTTCTTACTTGTCCAATTCTTGGTAATTTTTTTAGTTTTGTCTCTTCTATAATCTCCTTTGACTTTTACTTTCCAAACTTGAGATTTTCTTGTTTTAATTTTTTTGACTTCTAGCTAGGAAATACTTGATATTTAAGCATGTCCATTGTGACCCACCTCTCTTTTTTGGGAACTTACCTAGTATACTGAATAATATTTTCTTCTTATGAAGAAACCTTGTTATACAACTTAAGATGTCTATGTATACTTTTCACCATAGTGAAATTGATTCAAGTTCTTTACCAAAGAGCCTTACGTATCTAGCTCAAGAACTTAAATCACTTAAACTTGGTAGAAAACTAAGATACAATTTTAAAAGAAAACAAGAAAATTGAAAGAAAAGCTCAACTTGGTATTCTTGAGAAGGATCTTAATGCAAAAAGAAAAAAAAAAGTAGGACTTCAAAGTTGAGGGATACGTAGTGTAAAGAGTGTAGTCTTAGAATTAGTGAATATTACCAACCTTCTCCCCTTAGAAGGCATAAAAGTAAACATAATTGACTTGCCTCACTTTCATGGTAAGGATACTGTAGAGGTCTACCTTGATTGAGAAATGAAGGTAGAACAATTATTCTCTTGTCACCAAGTTAGTGAGGAAAGGAAGGTACCTCTGGCTACTTTAAGTTTGTTAAGTCACTGCACAATATGATCCCTTAGACAATCTTATGGCATGAAAGTCATATGGGTTTTGATTATAACAAAAACTATAAGACCAATTAAAGGATATAACAAAGCTTGCGTGCATGTAGAAAGTAAAAGTTTAATAGAAAACAAAGCTCATGTAGACAAACGATTATGCAAAGATGAATGTATCAGATGATTCATTAAGACACTGGATGAAACCGTGGATATACAATCCTAACTAAATGGACGTACCAACAGTGCAAAGACATAATAGACGAACTTAGAGCGTATGGTCATGCTAGACGAATATGTAAGACACTCAATGCAAAGTTCAAAGAGTATTAAATGATATGGTCAATGTTCATAATAGAAAAAATCATTATTGAATGTATCACACAAAGTGTTCAATGTCTTCTTATGATAAATGATCTATTGTTATAAGGAGCATTTATAATTGAATATATGTTTTGAAATCACTACAAGAAAAAAGCAAAATACCAACGAAATTTTTTCGCCGATAAAATATTATTACCGACAGATTTTAATGACAAAAATTTTTTTATGATCAATTTACCGATGAATTTAATTCGTCGATAATTATCGATAGATTTACCGATGAGAAAACTTACTGCTAAATTATCTATTAGTAAATCTCTCGATAAATTGACAATCAATTTATCGTCGGATTTAATGTGTTGGTAAATCGCCCACAAACTTAGTAACGGATTTGTTCTGTTGGTAACAATTAACATATTAATAATAATATTATTATTGTTATTATTAATAATAATATTAATAACAATAATATTAATAATAATAATAACAATATAATAATAATAATATTAATAATAATAGTATATTAATAATAATAATTATTGTTGTTGTTGTTGTTATTGAAATTGTAATAATAAGTATAATAATAATTGTAACATGACAGAAAAGTTGCTCTGATCTGACAATTATAGGTTCTGTCAAGCAGATGGGAGAGATAAAAGTCAGAATATGCATGTAAATTTTTCACTTTGTGAAGGATATCCTGTGTTTGCTTAAGAGGATTAGCCATGGTTGTAGGGTGAATATTATAAATATGAGTCTACTTCTCTTTGTGTTATACTTTATTTTATATTACCTTTAAATTATTTATATTCTATGATTTGAATTCAGACTCCATTCAAAACCTCTCTTTCTAGAGCTAACTACACCTATAGAGTTATAAGGATATGCCATGTACTAGTGGACTTCCATGAAGAGAGAGAGAGAGAGAGAGAGAGAGATGCCTCCATAATGACTCTCTCATCCAATACTGGAATGACCTGAGGAGTGTCATGAGGCATTGTCATGTCCTGTCTTATTATAATAGGGAGATTATGGTTAAAGTTCAATGACTTCATAAGAAAAGGATGAGTGTTGAGGAATATAGCCAAAAGATGGAGTTGTACATGATGAGGTTTAGGATTAGGGAAAAAGACAATATCATTATTTTTAGGTTCAAGAGTGGAGTTAGTCTTAAGATAAACAACAAAAGACCTCACACACTCACATTAGTGATATTAAATGATTTAAATGTCTAGGTAGAGGTCATATTGCATCCCAATATCCCACCAAAAGACTATGATCTTAATAGGTAACGATATTTACAACAGCCAAGACAAGTCCTCTTCTACTACTGAGGGTGAGGACTCTAGTGAACATAAGAGTGAGGATGCATGCTCTTATATTGAGATCTTCTCATGATTAGAAAACTCCTCAAGAATCAACTTAGTTTACATCCTTAGTCACAAAGACAGAATTTTTCGCATAAGATGTAAAGTTTTTAAAATACTTGTGCTCTCATTGTTGACAATGTCTCATGTTGAAACTGTTATAGTGATACGCGTTGTCGAGCGTGTCCCAAATTAAATTAGAAAGCTAAATTTGTAGTATAGCTAACCTATGTCATTCTTTTTCAAAGACTACTTAGTCGTTCTCTTAAAAGAATTAAGGCATTTTAATGAAATAATTAAATTTAATAAAATAAGAACATAATTTTAAATATATTAGATAAATGCAAGTAATAAAATAAAAATAGAATTTTAAACAAATTAAATAAATTCAAGTAATAAAATAAAAACATAATTTTAAATAGTAAATAAATTCAAGTAATAAAATAAAAATAGAATTTTAAACGGATTAAATAAATGCAAGTAATCAAAATAAAAATGGAATTTTAAATAGATTAAATAAATGCAAGTAATAAAAACCAACCCAACCTCTCTTCGGCTCTTTCAAACCCCTCACTGGTTCCTAAAGAAAATCTGAATTATATGTGTGAATTAATTATACCGAGATCTCTACATCTATTTAACATTCTGAACACCCCACAATCGTAGAGCATCTCGCCGAGTACACAATATGCTGAACAGCTGCAATCGCCCATCGTGAACAACAATATTATTTTGACTTGAACATCGGTTCAAAAATTTCATAACACAATCCCATCGATATTGATTCAATTACTAAATTAATCCAATTATTAAATCTAAAAATCAAATTAAAATAGCAAGTGAGCATGTAATTATGGAAAACATTATAAAATATGAACCACGGGATTAAGAAATATGAGAGCACTTGGAGATGGGATTGAACAGAACAATTAGCGACTCATAATCACGATTGGCCCAGCAAAGCGGAAAGATGAAGGTAAAACGCACAGTAGAGAAAGAAAGGAAAAAGAAAAACTTTATTTAATCATCTATTGTCTACTATGATGTGATTCAGCTCAATCAAGAGTTTTATTTATAAAATTTAACCTAAAACATTTAATGACTAATTAGCCCTCCATAAAAAAATTTGCTCAAAATATCCAGGTGTCGCCTTGTTGTCTAGCCTTTGTGTACTGACTTCAAGTCCAATTTTATCCACTTTCCAATTCGAATTTGCTCTTGGCCCTTGAGTAACATTTGTAGATCTTTAAGTTATCTGCAAAAAAAAAAAAAAAAAAAAAAAAAAAGAATAAAGTAAATACGAGTTTTGTGGCAAAAGTTATGGACAAAATACGAAACACTCAAATTTGTTAAAATTCCTAAAATGGTGTCAAAATAATAACAAACTTTAACTGAAACTTAATTGTCCTAATTACACCAAAAACGTGTAAAGCCCTAATAATTACCAACTGATTTATCTTTATTGTTATCATTATACAATCGGAAAGTGGTAAAAATAAATAATTATCAAATATCCCCACACTTATCATTTTGCACTCCTAGGCAAAATCTAGACCTAGATAAAAGAAAATGAAGGCTAAGTAATCAAGACTATAACCAGATTTAACAAGCTACCAATAGAAAATTATTTGAGCAAGGAATATCAAATCAAAATTTATTTTCAAATGTTGATCAGCAAAGTGTGAATTTCTCTCTTCTCGGATTAATCAATTTATGCAACCAATTATGCTATTGATAGTCATGTATATTGGTCTCCCAAGATAGTGTATCTCTCTCACTCTCGAGTGTTTAGGAAAGGTTTATAGCACTCAAACCATCTCAGTGAACATTGCCTTACCATAGGCTTGCAAGTGTTCTAATTCTCCACTTTCAAAACATAAGTTTGCGTCATTCAAGAGGCTAAGGTAATGGGTAGAATTTTTTTTTTGACAACTAAGGTAACATTTAAAGATTATTAAAAGAGCAAGAGCATGATATTTTTGCAACATCAATCAAATTAATCTTGAAAGCTACCCAGTAATTGAAATTACGCGAATTACTCCAACCCAAGCTATACAAGCATTTTCTTCTCTCTTTCTCAATTTTTTTTTTCTTTCTGTTTTTGTTTTTTTTTTTTTTTTTTTTT
>Ga0209489_103919_pt1 | contig 28290 bp, 16 predicted proteins | sample SiratrowhiteBW_FD_187527 | JGI IMG/M metagenome (GOLD analysis project Ga0209489, IMG submission 187527) | Root nodule microbial communities of legume samples collected from California, USA - Siratro white BW (SPAdes) (version 2) | ecosystem: Host-associated > Plants > Roots > Nodule | place... | reverse complement strand
TTTTTTTTTTTATTTTTCTCAATTATGTTGAATGTCAATATTAAGAAAAAATACTATACCTACACACTTCAATCTTTTTATATCTTTAAAATCCTTAATGAAATAATAACACATTTTTACATTTATCCATGATTCATTTCAAATTATTTTATATTTTAAAATAAAATTGTCATATCATTAGTGTTTGATTGGGGGATTAGTAAAAAAAATAAATAGGTATTTAGTTCAAATATGGTGTGTTCATGCACATACTACCATTAATATTCTATTTGTACACATGGCCTTTAACTGGAAAGAAAAGTTATATCTTGATAATGAAGTACTATTTGACAAGAAGTAAGAGACAATTTCTTTTTAATGAGTTTTGAGTGATGAGAAAGTATGATAATTTTTTTTTCGACTAGAAAATTATAATTATAAAATAGTTTTAGACATTAATATATTAGCACCAAATTTGGAAACCACAGGTCATCCAGTGGAAGCGTGTATATATACAAGTATGGCTAAGTTGGATATTTGCATAGCTTTGAAGATTAGATAAGAATGGGTGGTTGTAGAGTGTTTCAGCTAGTGGCCATAGTCTCATTCCTGCTTTTGCTTTCAAAAACTCATGGCTGGGGAGAAGATGGACATACCATTGTTTGTAAGATTGCTCAGGTGCCTCTCCTTATCTAGATTTTTTGTTTTCACTAACCTCACAAGTTGTTATGGTTGAACTTGCAAATGTGACTCAAATTCAGGTTCCTTTCTTATTATCTTTGATTTGATTTTGTGTAGGCTCGGCTGAGCCCTGCAGCTGCAGCAGCTGTGAAGAAACTGTTGCCAAAATCTGCCAACAATGATTTGTCTAGCAAGTGTTCATGGGCTGATCATTTGAAGGTGGTGTTTCCTTGGGCTACACCTTTGCACTATGCAAATACTCCTGACAACGCTTGCACCTACAAGCAAAAACGTAACTTCCTTATTCTTCTCTCAACTCATCTTCAAACTCTTTCTATGCTCAGAAAGATTGTAAAAATTCACATACATGTTACGGAATTTGATATAGTACTAACCTGGTGCTGAACATTCAGGGGATTGTTTAGACCACAAAACTGAAATTAAAGGGCGATGTGTTGTAGCAGCGATTACCAATTACACCAACCAGCTTCTGGAGTATGGCAGTGAGACCAAATCTAGATGTAAATGTCAAACTAATGTTGTGTATATATATATATATCGACATGATTTTCGACCACGCTAACAATTTTGTTTTGTATATGTGGTAACATCTCCATATCAGATAATCTCACTCAAGCTCTTATGTTCCTTTCACACTTTGTGGGAGACATCCATCAGGTATATGCATTTGGTTTTATAGATCTGCTTATTCAAGTAAGGAACATGATACTTTGACACCTTTATTTGTTATTATATCCATTTGACACCATTAAATGATAAAAAAATAATTTTTTATTCACTTACGTGTGTTAAGTTTATATTTACTTTCCATTTTTCACTTAAATCTCAAAAATACTTATCAACAAAGACAAAGACAGAAGAAATCATTTGAACATTCTTACTTTCCACAACATTATAATTGTATTTTTTCAAAATGAAAAGAAACATAAGTACTTATGAGCAAACCACATATAAAACAGAGAAAATCACCTGGACTATATTTTTTTCAAAATGAGAACAACATGAATGCATAAGGTTCCTACTTCCTATATTTGTAACATGAGTTCAAAAGTCTTTCTAAGCAAACCACGTACCAAAACAGAGGAACCTACCTGGACGTGTGTATTATACATTTTAAAAGAATTTTATAATTTTTTGGAAATACTGCTCCTTTGACAAGTTCAAAAGTACTTATCAGCAAACCACGTATCAAAATAGAGAAAACCACTTAAACACAACTGTCATATATTTCAAAAGAACTTTATAATTACATGTGTCCCATAACTCATTAAAATATTATTTTTTTGTTATGTCACGATATTAAATAGAGATACCTTTGAAAATGATATCAAAATATTATTTTTCTTCAAGTAATTAGATCACCGATATCCTATGTTCGCATGTAAAGTTTCAACCCATAATAAAATAATAAAGAAAAACAGAGTAAAAATTAATCAAGTTTGGTTTAGGAAAGTTAATTTTAGTATAATATAGGGATTTGTTTGACAACACTCCTTGAGAAGGTAGTTGATAGTTGATGAACTAACTTGTAGTTAATAAATTAACTGTTAGTCAATAAGTTTGATAAGGTAGTTGATAGTTGATGAACTAACTTTTAGTTAATAATTAATTAACTGTTAGTCAATAAGCTTTTGATTTATATGTTTCAAACTAAAAAGCTAGAATTGATCGTAAGTGATAAACTATTAGTAAATGTAAAATAAGTTTTTAATTTTAATAAGTGATTTTATTTAAATGGGTTAATGTAATGAATATTAATCAAAATTAATTTTTATAATTTTTCAAAAATTTAAATTGTTTTATTTCTCAATTTAATCTATCATTATATTTATTTTTTTTATAATTTTTTCTGTGTAATTTTCATATAACATCATGTAATTAAACAGTAATTTAGTTCAATTTTTAATGAAAATTTTTTTTAAGTTTGAACTAGGTAAAAAATTAAAATGTAATCCAATAAATATTAAAAATAGTACAATGTTGTCCCTAAAAATTAAAATTTATAATAATCAATAAAATAATAAAAATATTAAAATATAAATCGATAGTAGTAGAAGAAATTTAAATACGTTATAATTTACAAGTTAGAAACTAACTAAACTTGAAGTTTTTAAAATAACGTACTTTCATGTATTTACTAGATACTTTTTATATTGGTCAACCTATTTTTAAATGTTACTTTAAGTTTATCTTTAACTGTTATTAAGTTTTGGTATATTAAATTTTAAAAATTTCCTGAAATATCTTTTTTATAGAAAAAAATTTAGTTCATAGATATTGAATTAAAAAGTAAGGGATTGAAATAAACAACATGAAATATGTCAAAGAAATTATAAAATATTTAACCTACTGCAAATAAAGGTTTGAAAGGAATTAATATATTACTCTTTCATATGAATTAACTTCCGATACACCCTTTTATGGACAGCCTCTACATTGTGGGTTTGTATCAGACAAGGGTGGCAATGACATCAGTGTTCACTGGTACAGAAGAAAGCAAAATCTTCACCATGTAGGTTTAAATTTCTAATTTTCTTCATACAGAAATATCATCTGTTTCTGCTATAATATACTGTTTATAATATACCATATGCATACAGGTTTGGGATACTGTCATTATTGACACAATAGTTGAAAGATTCTATGACGATATTGACGATTTCGCTAGTACACTTCAAAAGAACATTACGGTATTGTGTGGTTCTTCTATCGTCTTCAACCTAAGGATTTGTGCTTTCAAGTTTGTTTTTAAAGTTTTTCTTTTAATGAACAGAGAGCATGGGCGGATGAAGTAGAAGGATGGGAGAACTGCAAAAACGATGCCGTATCATGCCCAGCTATGTATGTCCCTTAGAATCCCTTACTCCTATCATTTGTCAAACATATTTTATAAAGAATGTTTCTATCTAAATTATATTTTTATTAGGATTTGAGTTTAAGTGTAATTTATTGATAAAACCGATTTGATATAAGATTTATAAATTATAAATTAATTTTATATAAGATTTATATTATTTTTATCTTCATTTATATATTATATATTAATTTTATATTTAACCGATATGAAGTCTTTAATTTACTCTTCGATTTCGAAGACATTGAGTGAGGGAATAAAAAATACACAATTAATCTAAATTTCGAGTGAAATGGAGTTTTAATAATTTTAATATTATATTAAAAAATAAAATTTAAACCCAATTCAACAATATAAAACCAGATCAGTTAGATTTATCCTTGTAAATTAATGTTCTCTTTAACCAATATAAGATTTTCAAGAATTTTTAACATTTTTTATTTTTCATTCTTTTTTCTTTCAAAGCATACTTGGATTTACACAATTTGTAGGAATCAATTATTTTCTTTTCTTTTGTCAAGATTTTGATTGCAAATTGCTTTAAAACGTGAACCAATGCTTATACGTTGTTAATTAACATGGTTAATGTTTTAGATATGCATCTGAAAGTGTCAAAGATGCCTGTGAGTGGGCTTATGAAGGTGCCCCTGAAGGTTCAGTATTAGATGGTAAGCCATGGGAGTTTTCATGATTATGAAAAATGATTTTTTATGTTATTTTGTTCTAACTATACCATGAAAATGTACTCTACAGATGAATACTTCCTCTCTCGTTATCCGATAGTAAATTTGCGATTAGCTCAAGGAGGAGTTCGATTGGCTGCAACTCTTAATCGTATTTTTGACACACAGTCTTCAGTGTCAATGTAGTTTACTGAAAGTAAAATTGGTCAATAATTTCTATGTTTAAGAATAAAGTGTAAACTAATTTGTAGCTCCGGTTCAACTAGTCTCTGTGTTTTCGTTGCTGATAACGAAAAGAAAATAAAAGACATTGGGGGGAGCTGCAACTGATGAGCAATTATTATGCACTATATTATGAATGGTTGTGATACACTGCTGCAGTGTATTATGCATGGTTGTTATTCACTAAAGGTTGAGTACCACGTCGATCTCCACTTAGCAAAACCCAATCTCAAGATTGGTACAAAGGCCAGATATCACTTCAGTCTTCACGTCGCAAAACCCAATCTCATTATTGGTACAAAGGACGAGTACCACGTCGGTCTCCACTTAGCAAAATCTAATATCATGATTGGTACACAGGTCAAATATCACGTCGGTCTCCACTTAGCAAAACCCAATATCAAGATTGGTATAAAGGTTGAGTACCACGTCGGTCTCCACTTAGCAAAACTCAATCTCATGATTGGTACAAAGGTCTTCACTTCACAAAATCCAATCTCATGATTGGTACAAAGGCCGAATCTCACGTCGGTTTTCATTTAGCAAAATCCAATATCATGATTAGTACAAAGGTCGAATGTCACGTCAGTCTTTACTAATTAAAACACAATCTCATGATTGATACATAGGCCAAGTACCACCTCGGTCTCCACTCAGCAAAACCCAATCTCATCATTGGCATGAAGGTCAAATACCATGTTGGTCTCTGCATAGAAAAATCCAATCTCATGATTGGTACAAAGGCCGAGTACCACGTCGGTATTAACTTAGCAAAACCCTATCTCATGATTGGTACAAAGACTGAATACCACGTCGATCTCCACTTAGCAAGGTCGAATATCGCGTCAGTCTTCACTTAACAAAGTCCAATCTCATGATTGGAACAAAGGTCGAATACCAAGTCGGTCTTCACTTCACAAAATCCAATCTCATGACTGGTATGAAGACCGAATACCACATTGGTATTCACTTGCAAAACTCAATCTCATGATAACTATTTAAGCCAATTCGAACATCAAAAAGAGAACATGTAGACTAGAAAAATAAAAGGATCAACAAGTAAAACGCTTGGTAAAGTGAACAATTCTATTCATAAAGAGATATATCATCCACCATGATTACGAAAAGTGGAGTCCGTTAAAGCCAAAACCCCAACAACAAAAAAAGAGAACCAATAACCATGTCGGTTAGAGATTGTTGAAAAAGCTTTTCGTAGCCTAGTGACCACTTAAGCTTGGGGGGCAAGTGTACTATTCGGCCAACCAAACACACGACCTCCGCCAATTGCCAATCACTCAGGCCGAAAAGATGTCGACAACTCTCATATGTCGGCCAACCCCATTATTGCTTACCTTGTGTTCAACACCATCCTTTTGACAGCAAAGTAGCTTTTCGTATGCTTTACATTTTTCTATCTGACAAAAAGTAGGTTGAGTGTATCTTACATCTTCCCTCTCACAAAGGGTGAAAGAGTAATCATTACATAAACATTTAATATTGAGTGCAGTTTACACCTTTCCTTTGAGAGAGGAGTGAGAAAGTCATCATTACATAAATACAACTATAAATAATAGAGAACCAGAAGAGAAAAAGATATGTTTTATCTAATCCAGTTTACACTAAACATTTTATATCTAAAGAGAATTGTTACCAACCTCAAGGTCCGATAAAAATAAATTTAATTAAGAGGAAGAAAAAATCTTCTCAAAATTAGTAAAATGTGATATAATAGATTTGACCATAATTATATATATATATATATATATATATATATATATATATATATATATAATATGAGAAGAACGTCATATACTTTTTTTTCTTGCAAATGTAATGTATTTTTTTTTTCTTTTAAAATCAATGACAGTTACACGTAGTTTAGTCTTGAAGAAAGAAATACAAGGTGAATAGATAAAAGTAGGTTAAGGAAAAAAGAAATGAATAATCAACTAAGTTGAATGTTTGGTTATTTAGTCGTGTAGACATATATAAGACATACAGAAAAAATATTTTTTTAATTATGTAATTTGACAAATTTATTACGAGAAAAATTATTTAAATAATACAGTACCAATTACCCACTTACTCTATGTCCAAAATATAGTAAAATAATATTTTTCTTGTTTTTATTAATTTTTTTTTCTATACTCTTCACCTAACGACTGTCTACAATAATTCTGAGAAAAAGATAGAGTATGGGGGAATGTTCACACTCACGTGGCAAGGGAACATTTCTTATCTCCTTTATCTTCCCATTAACTTGGCAGACAGAAATAAGAGATTATAATATTTTCCATGCTTTGCACGCGCAGGATACGTTATCACATTGTCCAACGGACATGTCGACCTAAAGCACATAATATTTCTCCTACACATTGCACTCAAATCGGAACCACAATATGAAGGTCTCAAAGAACCAGAGACCTTGGAACCCAAATTCAATGAATATTAATTGGGTTGTTAACATTTATGTAAAGTCAAAAATTTCACATTCTTCAAAGCTGACAACTGACTGTAGAACTTTTTTTTTTTTTTTTTTTTTTTTTTTTTCATTTTCTTTACCCATATCAACGAATCATTGCTCTCGGTTGAATAAAGTTCATATTTTTAAAAAAAATGAAAATCTGAAGTTAAAGACATGTGATTGAAAAAACCATTTTCATGAATTTATTCGTGTTCAAAGGGTAATTTAAGCTGACATTATATAATTATTAAGAAATATATTTTATAGTTTAGGTGCCAGCTAAATACTTTTGATCCACACCTTCGTCACTCTTGTAATTCAACAATCATAAACGAATTACTTATTAGAATAATTAAACTATAAGAAAATGAAATGTAAAGCTTATGACTCTTAAATTATTCCAACATTAACTTGATTTCTAATCATAGATTTAGTGTTTCGATGTAATAAGAGAAACCTAACGAATATGTATCATTATTATTATTATTATTATTATTATATATATATATATATATATATATATATATATATATATATATATATATATATATAAAATATAGTATAGATAATATGAGAAGAGCGTCATATATTTTTTTCTGGCAAATGTAAGTCGTTAAATTAATTAAATAATGTATTTTTTCTTTCAAAATCAATGATAGTTACACGTTGTTTAGTCTTGAAGAAAGAAATACAAGGTGAATAGATAAAAGTAAGTTGAAAAGAAAAATGAATAATCAGCAAAGTTTAATGTTTGGTTATTTAGCTGTGTCGAAATATATATATATATATATATATATATATATAAGGCATACGGAAAAAAATATGCTTTTAATTATGTAATTTGATAAATTTAATACGAGATAAATTATTTAAATAATATAACTACCCACTTACTTTATGTTCAAACATATAGTAGAATAATATTTTTCTTGCTTTTATTAATTTTCTTCGATCCTCTTCACCTAACGAATGTGTACAATAATTCTAAGAAAAAGGAAAGAGTATGAGGGAATGATCGGACTCACGTGGCGAGGGAACATTTCTCCTCTACTTCATCTTCCCATTAACTTGGCAGACAGAAATAAGAGATTATAATATTTTCTATGCTTTGCACGCGGACAATACTTTATCACATTTGTCCAACGTACATGTCTACCTAAAGCACATAAATATTTCTCCTACACGCTGCAGTCAAATCCCTCGTGCCATTTTAATAGAGAAACTTTTTTTTCACTAAAATTATGTAACTTTTTTCGTAAATTATTAAAATGAGAAAAAAAAATTACTACAGGTAAATCGTCATTAAGAAGGATGACTTTAGTAAACTTATTATTAAATTATTTGAACTGAAGTGATAATTAATATTGATGAATTTAGATATATTTTCTTAACCGAAATTATTCACTTAAAAAAAATATAACATAAGTTATAAATAATGATAATTACTTTAGCTTAAATAATTAAAATAGAAATTGTCATAATTTTAATCATTTTTTATATTAAAATTGTGATATTAAAATATAACTGATGTTAAATCATTTTTTTTTACTAAAATTATATATCAGACGACTTATTAAAAATATAATAAAAATATTTTTTACTTATTTTATAATTTATGAAAAATATTACCTCATTATAATACATAAACCAAAAATAAAAGCGTAAAACTTCTCAACCACAGTATAAAGAAGATTTCAAATAACAGAGACATTGGAACGCAAATTCAATGAAGATTCATTGGGTTGCTAACATTTATGAATTAGAGTCAAAAGTTTCGCATTCTTCAAATCTGACAAGCTGACTGTACGATATTTTTCTTTTTTTTTTTTTCATTTTCTTTACCCATATCAACAAATCATTCTCGGTTGAATAAAGTTCATATTTTTAAAAGAAATAAAAGTCTAAAGTTAAAGACATGTGAGTGAAAAAACATCTTTGTGAATTTATTCGTGTCCAAAGGGTAATTTAAGCTGACATTATATAATTATCAAGAAATATCTTTTACAGTTTAGGTGCCAGCAAAATACTTTTCATCCACACCTTGGTTACTCTTGTAATTCAACAATCATAAACGAATTACTTTTTAGAATAATTATAAGAAAATGAAATGTGAAGCTTATGACTATTAAATTATTCCAACATTAACTTGATTTGTAATCATAGATTTAGTGTTTCGATGTAACAGGAAGAGAAACGTAACAAAATATGTATCATTATTATTATATATATATATATATTTGTATGTATGGTTGGAGTGGTAGAGTAGGGAAGTATGGGTTGTTACAGAATTGAGCTAGTAGGCATATTGTTATTCATGCTTTTGGTTGGAAATGCAGAAGGGTGGGGAAGAGAAGGGCATGCCATTGTTTGCAAGATTGCTCAGGTTCCTAGATTCTTGTTTTTCTCTTCTCTGTATGTTGTGTTCGAACGTTCAATTTAGTGTACCCAACATTTTTCTTTTGGTTGAAATTTGATTTTGTCAGGCTCGCCTCAGTACTGCAGCTGCAGAAGGTGTGAGCAAATTGTTGCCGAAATCTGCAGAAAATGAATTGGCTAGCCAGTGTTCGTGGCCAGATGCGGTGAGGAAGGAGTTTCCTTGGTCTTCTGCCTTGCACTTTGCTGATACTCCCGACACCGTTTGCAGTTACGATCACACCAGTATGTTGCTTTCTTCTCAGTCCCAAATATTTTGTTCTTTCATCAACCTTAGAACATCTAAAAACTTACAAGGAAATTGCTTTTATTTTTCTGTGTCATGAATATAGCTACGGGGATTTGCATTTGTAAAACTAAAATTTCATGCAAGTTCTTACTAAATATCTCAACAAATAATATTATGTCTAAGAATATGACGAGACCCTACGTGGATAAAAAATAATGTAAATGGATTTAGTAAGTTAAACTTAAACTAACTTATTAATATAATATTAAAGTATATTTTAGGTTTATTAATTTATTGTGTTATCTATTAAGGAATCATTATCAAATTTATTAGAGATTCTACGTAAACTAGAAATAAGATTAATTCATGATATATAAGTGAGGACAATTCTTATCTCAGTTTAATAAAGTTGAGTTAAGCTTAAACTCATTTTCTAATATGGTATCAGAATCTATTTTAGTAAAGTTTGATGAACCTATTCACCCACAAATATTTAGTCCCTACGTATAAGTTGAACAGTCTTAGCACGAGAGGAGTGTGTTGGATATCTCATATCAATTAGAGATAAGACCAATTCATAATATATAAGTAAGGGCAATCCTAAGTTTTATAAGCCGATTTTTTGAAGTTGAGTTAAGCTTAAACTCTCTTCTTAGTAAAATTACTCGATAGAGATCTCACGTCCACTTAAAATCTTTCAATAATTTATAAATAAAAATCTTTCAATAATTTATAAATAGGTGTAAACTTTATCTTATAAGCTGATTTTGTAAGATTGACTTAATTCACTTTTAATATGATATTTTGATAAGATTATTGGGTCTATCAGACCACTTCCTACATAAATAAGATAATTTATCTTTTATAAATTGTAGATAAAGTCATTTTATTAATTTTTGTTTTTACAAGCTACTATTTTTTTTTTTAAATTAAGTATCGAATAAGTTAAAAATTATAATTTATTGTTACATAAATGACGAAAAGTGATATATGTTATTTATTTTGGAACACGTATTACAGAATTTACCATAATATTGATAGTAATATCATAATAAACAAATTGATTATTATGATAAAAATAATAAAAGGGAACAAAATTTAAAAGTATTTTAATAATTAATTAAAAATTAAAAAAATAAGATGAAAAATAAATAACTTTGTTTTTCATGGCTAATTTTATAATTTATTAAGTATCTGAAAAAAATCATAGAATACTTAAAAACTGATGCAATTAAATGATTTGCCCATGACTTGTAAAAGTAATATTTAATCAAAGTTCTCATTAAATATCAAATAAATAGGTTTATGTTTGATAATTATGTTGGAATAATAGCAGTACTAATGTGTACTTGAACATGCAGGAGATTGTGTAGATCACAGTACAGGCCTTAAAAATCGATGTGTTGTGGCAGCGATTTCCAACTACACCAACCAGCTCCTCCAATATGGAACTAACACTGAATCTAATTGTAAACCCTTGTTTCAAATTAATCTTATATACCCACATCACTTCTCTTGTTTTCACACTAACAATTTTTGCTCATTATGTTAGATAACCTCACTGAAGCTCTTCTGTTCCTTTCTCATTTTATTGGAGACATCCATCAGGTAGATTTATATTTATATATACATCTATTCATTTCCAGACTTGTTTGAAATAAACTTCTTTCAGAAAAGAAAAAAAAAACTGAATTTCTTCGTTAGTTAACAAATTTTTACTTTTAATTCATAAAATTATTTTAACTTCAATTTCTTTTTTCTTTCTTACAAGAATATGTTCTCTCATCTGAATTAGTTTGTAATGACTATGTGCAGCCTCTACATTGTGGCTTTGTGTCAGACTTGGGTGGCAATACAATTAATGTTTCTTGGTACAACACAACGCAAAAGCTTCACCGTGTTAGTCAATTTCTTAGTTTCTTTGATCATACACATATGTTAACACTCCACTAATAGTATATCATGCACAGGTTTGGGATAGTGCATAATTGAAACACAATTTGAAAAATTCGATGAGGATTTTGACGACTTGGTTGATGCAATTCAAACAAATATCACGGTATTGTATTTTGGTGTCTTCAAAATCTAATGATATTTTTTTTTTTTTTTGTTGAAGTTTTATGTTTTCTTCACTCTCACTTTCTTTAATAAATAGAAAGTATGGGCTGATGAAGTAGCAGATTGGGAGCACTGCAGTCATGATTACATACCATGCCCTGCCATGTACGTATGCCTCCATTTTTGTTAAAGCTTTTATTACAAATATTTTATAAAAATTGGCAAGAAATAACTTTTTTTATGAATAATTTCATGTAGATTTTTAAGATTAATGATTCTTCTTTTCATGCATGAGTTGAGTTTATTCAGCTTTTTAATCAATATATATGGGTCATTTTTCAGATATGCATCTGAAAGTGCAGAAGATGCCTGTAAATGGGCCTATAAAGATGTCAGCGAAGGTTCAGTGCTAGATGGTAAGCAATGAGAGTTTTGATGGTTATGAAAAATTTTCTCTAATTATCTTTTTTGTTCTAACTATAACATGAAAATGCACTCTGCAGATGAATACTTCTTCTCTCGTTTTCCGATAGTCAATTTGCGGTTAGCTCAAGGAGGAGTTCGTTTGGCTGCAACTCTTAATCGTATTTTTAAGGGAAAGTATGCAGCGATGATTTAGTGTGATTGGATCATGGTTATTGAAATCATTTGAACTATGAAACATTTTATGTTTATTTTGAATGGTGAATAAGATTTTATTAAGAACTTATTATTATGCTATAAAAATGTTAGCATTTTATAAAATAAAAAAAATCCGTATGTAGAGTCTAAAATGGATTGAGAAATGAGTATTAGTAACGGATTTCTGACACAAAAAAATTGTAACTGTGGTGTCAGTACAGTTATTTACAGAAGTTATTATATGGAAAAAAATTGTAGGTAACAGCTATAACAAATGCATATAGGTATACCAGGATATAAAATATTATACCAATATCACTTGGGATATTGATAAATCAATATGCAATGAGCTATGTACCAGATGTTTATCAATTATATTAACGATAGAATAGTCTGGTACATATAAAATAAGAGTATAATGAATTTAGTATAACAATTATTTATGTATTTTATTTGTGGTATGATAAAAGATTATAGTTTTCAAAATTTAATTTTGTTTGAAGTCATTAATGGTTAGAATAATTAAACAAGTGTGTTTGGGTTTTAGCAGTAGTTATGTGTATTAATTAAAAAAAATTGGTGTTAATTTGTTGTTAATATTAAAGAGAGTATTTTACCTTTTATTTTCTCCTTTCTAAGTTTAAAATTTAAGTGATTTCTTCAAGGTCAACGTCAATTTCTTCTATAATTTAAATACTGTAAAAATTAAACATGTGTCTCGTTACCTCAATCATTAATAGGATTGAATAAAGTTAATAGAATTAAAATTGTTATACTAGGATTTTAGTTTTCTTTTTATATTATACTAAAAATAAAATATATTAATTTTTATTATATTAATCCGACTGTTTACCCTTAAAATAATGAATTCATGTGATACTTATTACTTTCATATAATGTGAATAAAATTATCTAGTGGTAAAATCATGGATAATTATCACAAAGATTGTTCATATGAAAACTTCAAATGGTTATATAAAAATCTAACGCTGAGTTTATCAATAATTTATTTTTTCATTCGAAAATTAATTTTGATTTAATATCCAATTTTTTATATTCTTACATAATGAATATAATGCAAGATTAAGTTTTACCAATACATAGCTAAAATAAAGTTCTAAACATGACCAATTAAGTTGTATTAATATATTACTAAATAAATATTAAATTAACTTTTGTATAATATGTTACTAAAAAAATGAAATTAATTTTTAAATATTAGTGTTGATTACGACACCAAATCCAATAAGTTAAATGTAAAAAAAATTAAAAAGTTAGTTATTTTAAAATTTAGTTATTGATAGAGTTTTTTAATAAATAAATATTTATGTTACTATCATATTAATGAATATTAGGAGAGTTTTACTGAAGATTAGTAAAGTTTACTTAGTGTTAAACCTTAATAGAGTCGGTTTAACTACTCTAAAGTGATGCTAACTATTTTTAACTTTTTTTAATAAATAAAAATATTTATTTTAGTGTAAGATTAATAGTGATGCTAACTATTTTTAATCTTTTTTTAATAAATAAAAATATTTATTTTAGTGTAAGATTAATAGTGGCTTAGCCGAAAATAAATATGGTTAGTATCATTTTAATTAGAACTAATCTTATTTATTTTAGTATTTATATTTATTTAAGTTAGTCGTTTATTAGGTCAACACTAATATATATTTAATATTTATTTAAGTTAGTGTCAATTAAGCCAATGCTAATTTATATGTTATGAATTTGTGTTTTCGTAACAAGAATAAAAACCATAAATTATTTTTAATTTAAATGCCCAAATTTAAAGATGACAAATCTTCTTATTCACAATTTTGCTATCTCACTTTCTATATAAATCTCTTTATACACATCTTCTTCACTCACACTTATTTTTTTCATCCACACTCTTCTCCTTATCTCATTCATTCCCATTCATCTCCTTCATCCACTAAATATTTTTTTCTATTGTTTTGTATTTTATTTTGTTGGAGAAAAAGGCATTATAAGATAAATTTTGTACGTTAAAATTACTATCATTAGCGTCAGCCAAACCAATGCAAATTAAATTAATATTAATAATATAATTATTTATCGTGGATTTTAAAATAAACATACTTGACAAATGGCTTAGACAACACAAAGTTGCTTTAGTTAAAAATCAATTCAAAAATTAGTAATGAAATTAATGTTGCTGACATTACTTAGAATTTGCAAAAACTGGAAAAAACATAAGAGATGGTTGAATTGTGTTATTGAAATTAAGCACTTTTTGCAAATATCGTATGACAAAAATATTCAAATAATAATTTTATGTGTTAAGTGATCCAATGGTGATAGTTGCGTTTGTTGAAGTAAGTTAGACAAAGATGATGCATATCTAAGTAATTCGTTAATTATAACTCTATCTGATCAAGCTTACCAAATTTAACTTTAGTGCTTAATAAATTTAGTTGTTTAAATGTTTTAGTTGTACTTGTTCACTCAATAACTCTCCTTCTACATTAGTACATATATAAGTAATGAGAAATATAAAGAAGTAGAGACAAAGAGAAAGTGCACATAGTATTTTTATATTGGTTTCTTTGTCGCAATAGACTACCTACAATTCTCAATTAACACATTGAGTTCCACTAATAAGACTAATGTTACAAAGTACAAAACGAGTATTCTTTGAGCTTGTAGCCACCCTTGGCTAACTTCTTTAGTATTCTTAACCCAAGTTACTCCTGACTTAATGAGTATTCTTAGTATAAGACATTCCTGTCTTAATGAGTATTATTGGCACAAATCATCTCTATCTTAACGAGTATTCTTTCAACTCACAACCACTCTTGATTGATCCTGTTCAAGTATTCTTTTACAAGTTACTCCTGACCTAACGAATATTCTTTTAACTCACAGCCACTCATGGATGACCTTTTTCAAGTATGCTTTCACAAGTCACTCCTGACTTAAACGAGTATTCTTTGAACAACAATCACTCCTGACTAATAACTAAACAACCACTAGTGAATATTAAGAGTGTTCTTGTTTGTTCACTAAAATATTTTAGCAACGTTTTTCATTGTATCATATGATTTCTGTCTATCTTCTTCTTCTCAAATTGCTTTATATAGGCTCTTGAAGTAAGTGGTCGTTGAGAAACCGTTTATAGTAGTTGAACAACTTCAACTCTTTTGGGGTCCCTTTTGCGTCTAACGAGCTTATTTGAGTATGATGCATTAAATGCACTCTGTGTAGCATTTAATTACCTCTTTTACTTTTTCGTAATCTTTCCAATAGCTAGATATGGTTATCTCTCCTAGGGTAGTGTGTCTTAGCTTGACTTTGCCCACTTGTGCAAAGTAGTACGAAGCAAATAGCCTCTCTAGAGTTGTCAATGCTCAGTGTTAGGGAATTGCAAAAGAAAAGAAGCTTTAGCACAAACTCCAAGAGATCTTTGATGTTGACTTCAACTTACAACTTTAATGAATCTCTTTGGCAGACAAAAGTGGCAAATGTGCTCTAATGTTTTGCTTATACACTTATAGTATTTGACATCATCATAAAGGGAGAGATTGTTGAGACACTAGACACTAAAGCCAATAGACCACTAATAAGCATAATTTTAATCACAAATAGAACCTTTAATTATAGATTTCTTGGACTGAAATTAATAATAAATTCACTATTTTAATTAAGATTCATCTAATTGAATTTATTTAGGCGTTAACTATTATTTTTGCTAATTTTTGTATTTTTATGTAGTGAAAGCCTAAGATTGATCTCTAAATCAAACCAGAACAAATAAATTAGATTTGGAAGCAAATATTGTGCAAAGATACCAAGAAACAAAACTTGAAAAATCTGGAAAATTGAAAAATTGTGAATAGAATCTAAAGCGTATGGTTTCCCGAAATCCTTGGAGGGAACAAACCTATAAATAGACACAAGCTTCAAGAGAAAAATTAAGTTTCAGAGTAACATTTGTAAAATAGAGCAGAACATAGCACTTTAGTTTTCTTATTTTCTTCCTTGTAATGATTTCATTTTACCTTCTAATCAAGGCTAAACTCGTTTGTGTTGATTCTCTTGTAATTTCATAACCAAAGATACTTGTTAAATTATAAGGCAAGAAACTCCCTAATGTGTGCATTGTCAAATGAAGAATATTAAAAAGGTGCATGCTTTAAAAGGCGTTAAGGAGATATATGACACTCTATCGATAATGTATAAGGGTTTCATTAAGGTAAAAGGAAATAAACTTAGTCTTCTTACCCACCAATAGGATTTATTCAGTATAAAGGGGAATAAAAACAAACAGAGTATGTTTATTATATTTCAAACCATATTGAATGAGCTTAGGTTTCTTGGAAATCACTATGATGACTAGATCATGATAAGATCTTGTGTAATTTATAGAGACCACATGTTGTAGTCCTTAGGACATCCAATAGCCTAGACAACATGTCTATTTAAAAGGTTCATTGGATCCTAAAAGTGCACAAATTGAAGATGGAATAATATAGTGTGATTAAGAAGTAGTCGACCGTCACCCTTAAAGCACGTCACTCTATGTTCTCCAACCAAGACACCTAAACTAGAAGAACTTAAAGTAGAATCTTCATATGGTACTAGTTTTGAAGTAGACGATGAAATCTCCTACACATCATACACTAGATATGAATAAAGAAAGGATATTTTAGAGGAAGAAAGGCTTAATATAGGTGGGATCCCAAATATAAGAAAGTTCAAGTCGTTTGCTACGAGTGTAAGAAGCTTGGACATTAAAATCTAAATGTTCAAAGGCTAGTAAAATCCAGGAAAAACAAAGACTGTTGCGTTTTTCCACCCATCAAAAACTAAATAGTTATTGTTAAGGTGAAGTCCAACACCATAAGGTTTTAGTTAGTGCTTCAAAACAACTAAGTATAACATATGATTAGACTTTGTTTGTAAAATGATAAAAACAACATATTATATGAGATTCAAGTGTTTCATGTGACAAATGATACAATACTATGCAAGCTTTTATCAAAGTCTGATAAGACCCACATAAGAACAAATGAAAAATGTACCAAATGTCATACTATACACACAAGCTAAGCAAACCTCGTACTTAAAATAAATATCTATTTTGTTACTCTATGTTTGCAAGAAATGTTCATTTACTGAAGAGATTCGTTTAAAATCAAATATCAAAGAGCTCTCGATATACGAGTTAAAGTTATTTCCTTCATTAACTTCCTTACACAAAGATGTTAAGTACTAGATGGTCCAAAATCATCTACACAATCTAATATCCATTAGACAGTTCCATGATCTAAGACTCTATAAGTTTTGATGATAACAAATATTATAAGATATGTTAAGATAATAAGAAGGCAAAGATGGTTATACAATACACTCACAAGAGGATGGGACTATTGTGATATTTTGATCGAAAATTATATCAGATTGGGTCAGTGTTTAGTATCAGTTGACAAAGGTTCCAATGAGTGTCAACGGAAGTGAATTAGCCAACGAAGTTTATCACATTCAAAGAAGACGAATGTTGTTCCAAGCATGTACTACAAAAATTTGAAGAATACAATCCGCATAAAACAAGATAAAGGCTATATTAGCAGCAAAAAATCACTTTCTAATCAGTTTAATCATTCATTTGATCAGGAAATTTCCTTCTACAACATTTCTATTTTTCACTATGTTCACTGTGCTTATAATTGAACAAATTTGGCAACAATTTCCCACAGGGCATTTTGTCAAACACCTGAAGAAACCAAGGATACAGAGACATGGAAAAATGCTTCAAGCCTGTAATTGCTTACCCTCTTTCACTTACGCCATACAAGGTGTACAGATTCAGAAAAACAAGAAAAATGAAAATACATTTGTTCTTTTTCAGCATCACGAATTTAATATTCCTTTAGTTTAAAACTTTATTGGTGGATCCCTTACAGGGCCACGTTACCTTCTTCCCACTCACAAGCTAAAATAAAGGCCATCACTTGAATACTTGAATGCTCTATTAACCAATAAGCTATAGTCATCAGGTAACTGAATTAAGAATCCTCAACTCGAATAAACTTTACCAATTTAGACTTTATGTCCGCTGGAATTCGTATAGGACGATAGTTTTTGTCAAGCCACACCGCAGTGGCCTTGGCTTCCAAAATAGGCTGCCACCAATTCACCAAATATCAACAAATATTCACAAAGATGGGAAAAAAAAACTAAGCAATAAGTGGGGGAGACAGACCTCTTGGTTTGGCAGCTTATAGATGAAGTGATCAAAGTATAAACGAGCAGCAGAAGAGCCAGAAATCCTAACCCTTACAATAAATTTGTCTCCACTCTGGTTGCATGTTCTTAAAAGGAGAACAAATATTAGTAAATAGAACTAGCTTATACGAACATCGTATCCTTTTTTTAGTGTACTAAAATGTATTAAGAGGTTATTTATTTACACTACATCCCAACGGATGTATATCTTAACATACAGAAATAGCAAGCAAAATTGGAGAGGCTTACTCTTAGAGGTGAAAGGAATTTCAGCGATAGTTCTGACAATGCCAATGCATCACCAGTGCGAGCCACGGCATCACAATTAATACCAATGTTTTCCAAGAGTTCATGACGACCTAACAAATATGTATGGCATGTGATCAGTTTAGTAGCCTTTAATTGCCAGTTGTCACACATGAACAAGAATAATTTAAAATGTTTGCAGATCATCCAACTCAATACATTTCAATTCAGTATCATGTCAGTTGTCAATCCCCTGATTATAGCAATTATACTGGCTCAAATATACCAAAACAAAGATCAACAGAACAAGAGAAACATTTCTAAGCATATACGCGGATTGTAAAAAAAGCTATTATATGTACGTACAACTTGGAGAAACAAATAGAACTTACCAGTGCGAAGAACCATTAGATTGCATCTAAATTAGAACAAAATAGCTTTGATGTAACCGTACAAAATCTCAAAGGTACCTTCTTTATGTGAAAAGGTACAAAATATGGTGAAACTTTAGTATTACTAAATGGTTGTTCATGTAGACATCAGTCAGTTCCATATTGCAAATATCCTTGCATTGGAAATAAATCCTCTAGTCAGGCTCCATAGCTTATGTCTTCCCAAGTGATGAATTAAATGCTTGGATTGGGAAGACCCAAGAAAATATATGTTCGAACAGCATGCTTGGAATGACTCATTTCTATTCAGTACTTTTTCTCCCTTTGTCATTCTTGTATTCCAAACACCCAAAATCACTATTCTTGAGTTCGTAATGCCAAACACACATGCCAGATTATCTGGTTTTTGTCCAAGAAATAGTTCAGTGTCCTACACTATTTTCTGTATTATTCTTTCTTATTCTCAAATAAACTAACAAATATTCATTTGTATATATGAACGTTCATTTCCTACAAACTGTGACTTTTTTTCTTTATAAGAGTTCACCTACTTTATTTTGACTACTAACAGAGAGAATTTTTCTTTCAGCAAGACACTAATCTAGGGAATATACTTCAATGAAACTACGCACGTCACTCCTATTAGTTTTACCAGGAAACTGTATATCTTCTGATTCCTTTCGAACCTGCTCTTTTGTCCCACTTTGCAACCAAGTTCAGAACTTGTCCACTAAAATTCCTTTATAATATTGCTATCATAATCAATACATTTGTTTCATAAGAAAAAGGAAAGAAAGATTATATTTTTTTTACCACATCCTTGTGCTAGTCTGATTTTGTTGTTTTACCTTCACGATTTTTTCAAACACTAAAATATATCAACTCTAGACTGCGATGTAAATTCAAGATCATGTTGTAAAGAAATAAAAAAAAAATGTAATTTTCATACCATAAAAGGGACCAAGATCTCAAAATATGCACTGTTAGAAAGAAAAGAAGAGAATGGAGGAACTGAAACTCATTGATTATGAACATATGAAGAGTAGAAAACTGTGTTACATGGTCAGGATAGCTAAGGTTCTATAAATAGAGGAAGAATAACTGATATGACAATGATAAACTGTTATATATCAGCCCCCTTGAACTTATGGTGGGATTGATTGCTACGATAACTTTATATCCAAACCTATGAAACGAGGCAGCATAGAGAGGCTTTGTTAAGATGTTGGCAACTTGAAAACGACCAGGCAGATGAACCAAATGTTCTAGGTTTTCACGCGGTCAGGAGCAAAATGAAGGTTGGATCAAGAGTGGATGACTGGATTGGTAGCAAGAAGAACAACACCAAGACTGTAAGAGTATTCGGTTGGAGTATCAAATATAATGTGAAGCTCTTTAAGAAGAGATCATATCCATTTTATTTCAAAAAGCACAACAGCTATACTTCGATACTCAACTTCTACACTACTATGAGAAACAACACATTTATGTGAGCCCCAAGAACCAGATTCGATCCAACTTATGCACGATAACCAGTTGTTGATTTACGATCATCTAAATTGGATCTCCAGTTACAGTCACAGAACTCACTAATGGAAGAAGTAGATGAACAATGAAGAAGACCATGATGGATGGTTCCAGCTTGATAACGAAGGATACGTTTGACAACTTTCCAATGATGTTCTTGTAGCTGATGCATGTACTGGCAGACCCTGTTGACAGAACATGTTAGCTCAGGACGTGTGAACGTAACATGTTGTAAGTGCCAATAGTGGATCTGTAGAGAGTTGAATCTTGAAAAGCCGTTGAGTCATTGTCCAAATTTGGAAGGAAGAAGTAAGGACTTCCATTTTGGTGAGAATAGACATGGTCATGGAAGCAAGGAGCCAAGCTATCAGGAGCTGACCTTGTTGTTCATAGCTTTGGATAATCTTGACTGATGACATTGCTAAGAGCATCCTCTGGACCAGTAAATTTGAGAAGTATATCTTGACTTTGTGAGTTTGAGAACTCTAACCGTGGCTAACACTTATTGTTGCCAGGTAAGGAATTTGTCGTCATCTAATTTAAGAGATATTTGGGTATTGAAGGTGTCAGGTTGATGAGGCAGCAGAAAAATTTTCGGAGTGCATGGTTGAAGAAAGTGGAGTGGAAGCCATGGCAGAAGCTATGCATGTGAGAAAGAAAAAAAAAAAAAAAAAAAAAAAAAAAAAAGAAGAGAATGAAGAACCTGAAACACGTTGATTTTGAACATATGACGAGTACAAAACTGTGATACATGGTCAGGATTAGCTAAAGTTCTGTAAATAGAGCAGAACCTAACAGAATAACTGATATAATATAACAGTAAATGATAAACTGTTATATATCAATTTATCTTATCATGCACCTTTAATACATGAAACGCAGACAATAACTGTAGTTAATCCCACACATCACTATTGTCCACAATACTCCTGTCAAACTCATCTGGAGCTGTAAGTGGACTAACTTCTCAATAAATACTTGGAAAATAAAATAAAATTAGTTTTTCTAGGGATTAAAATTAGTTGACATGTAAGATAATTTGTTGAAACCTGCTCATATAGTCTTTTTAAATTTTTATTTTTATTTTTATTTCACGCATCCTGATAAATTACTTTCTTTTTTTATTTCTCTAAGTACCTTTTGAGAAACTTGTTGATTACACCTAATTCGTGTATCAACGAGAGTTCACAGAGCAGAAAATTTTGAAGTAGCAGCGCATGAGATCTCACCGTGCTGGCAATAACTTGCATAAACTGCATTGTTGACCACACCGTACTGATCCAACTCATAATCACGCACTTTCAGTTCGACATCACAGAATCCACTCATTCTGTTATATCATAAACAATAAATTAATCACTATTTAAAAGAGAAGCTCGAATGAAAATTGCCCATCACAGTAAAAGGACAGAAAATTAACGCAATTCAATGTGTGATCCGTCAAATGCGCAAAATGAAGCCCCGAATTGAAGTTCAGAACTTGAACGGACAGGTAAGAGTTTAAAGAGTAAAAAAGGGGATATGTGAGGAAAATGCAAGTACCCTTTGCCACCTCTGAGATCGAAGTGTGGTGCAGAGGCGCTGGAACTCACCCGCAAAACTGATCGGAGTGCCGGCGGATTGAACCGCCGGCGGAGAAAAGGAAAAGGAAATTGGCTTTCGAGACGAAACGACGTCGCATTGACGAAGAATGTGGAAGGCAATGAGACGGTAGAAGCGTGGATGGAGAACATTTTTTTCAAGAGCAACGGGATTATGAGAGTAGGCGTTATAACCGATGCCTTGAAATGAAAATGAAAACGAAAAGAAATATTTTTGCATAGGAGAAAGCGGAAAACGCGAAATAATACGATATTGAAAGCTAAGTAATTTGAATAACAATGTTATAAATATAAAGAAATAAAAATTGCAAAAACAAATTATTTCTTCAAAGAGAACAACATTTTTTAACAGAAGAGAAATATGGTTAAGAAGAAGGTAACGTTAGAAAATTATCAAGTTATAACGATGTATTAAGAGATAAGGTTTGACTTTATAGATCCTTTTATTTTATTATTTTTGTTGATTATCTTACCTGGATGATTGTTATGCTCTTTGGTTTTTGGAACAAATGATTCTGCAGTACCTAAATTTTTCTTCTGAAAATCTACTTGGAATTTCCTCCATTAAAATATCTCCACCGTCAGCAAAAGGGATTGGGAAAGGGATAAGTCTCATGCTAATGATATTTTAGGACATATTCACATAACTAACTCACTTATAAATATTAAGATACTAAATAATGTGAAGGATATGTCCAGATGGTTTGTTAAGTATGTAGACAGTCTATCGAGACACATGACTTACTAGACAGTTTAATAATCATAAAAATTATATGTGAGAGTTTATATTTTAAGGTTTTGATTATAACAAAAATTAATTGAATAATTTACTTGTATATTGACTATTCTAATAATGTTTTTTCACAATTATAATATACACTAGATTGTTTTACCATCTATAATATCATCTATAATATGTGTTTTATGATAGATTTACCATCTATAATATCATCTATAATATGTGTTTTATGATAGACTGATAAGATTTGTTAATTGTATAACAAAATTTGAACCAAACATTTTATTTGTGATTTGAATGTTATAACTGTCGTGTACAATAGGAGTATAGGAGTATGTAGTAAAATCTAAATGTTTACAACTTTTTTCCATGATAGACAGCTTGATAAACTGTTCATGATAAAGAATCTAATGAACAAATTGAACATATAACATATTTTGTTTAACACAGTTAATTCTAAAAAATAAAATTTTCAAAATATACTTGCTAAAAATACATTTAATCAAAGTAATATAATGTTCGAAAACAAAATATTTTATTTGCAAGTTTTGTGGAATAAAAAGATATTCATGACATTTTTTTAAAAAAACAAAAATATCTTTATTATCTCTTTTAGAGTTATCTTACTTAAACAAAATTTTCAACTGTGATATATTATGAATAATTTTAAATCATTTTTAAACAGAAACAAATTGAATAATTGAAAATCTCAAGTACTCTATTTTTAACATCACGTGTTATTTATAACAAAAAGATTTTTGATTAAGTTTTAATTTTTTTATTAATTTCAAATACTATCGAATTAGTTTTTTAAATATATTCAAAGCAAAAAGAAATTTAAATATTACAACACTAAGCTTTTTTTTTTTTTTTTTAGCTTCTATCACCAAAAATATGAAGATATGAAGTTATTATCCAAGCCTAACCAATTCAAATCAAAGGCAAATTCAAAAAGTTATATAAAGGGATTAAAGATAAGGACATAAGTATGACAAGCCAAGCAATTCAACTTGTTTAAGTGATCTTTGTAAAATTACAAGAATCACCTAATCAAGTTGTAAAAGCTTCTAGTCTTTTGGGTTATTTGTTAAATGTAACTCCCTAACTACCATTTTAATTATTTGTTATTTAATTAGAATTTAAGTAAATTTTTTTAGAATAAACTTTTCGCAGAAAAAATATAACTTACGATATTATCTCACTAATATAAATGTATATATCTTTTTTAAATATTCGTAATATATTACAAATAAGTTTACAACAAATAGAGTTCTATATCAGAATATAAAATTGTCTATTTTATATGTTCTAAAACATTAGATCTAAGTTCTTCATAAGTTAATAATCTAGAAAATCTTCCAAAGGTTCTGTCCTGACATCCCTTATTGAGCAGGTTCTACTTCTACTCATACAACAGACACATATAGAATAGAAACATGAAAGGAGTGAGATCTTTATAAGTCTTAATATTAATATTAATAAACTTAACAAAAAATACAAACAATAAGGACCTATAATCACAATCACTAACAATGAGGCATATAACTTGACCCAAAACCACAAGAATTACTCTCACTTCATTGGACATATGGATCCATATACCACTTTTGATGATCCAGCCCTGGACATCAAAAGTTATTTGGGAATTGATTAGGTAGTCTTAGTATATCTCATCAAAACATTGGTACAATCATAATCACTTTCTTGAGAATTCTAGCCATCTGCCAACAAAAGAGATATATACTCACTACCTAACCTTGACGATTCTAAGCAGGTATCGGGCAGTATCAAGTTTGGCATGTGAAATATCCTAGTTCAGGACGTTATTCTTAACTATCTTGATATTCACCTACTTGAAAGACTTCCTTAGACCCTACCTAGTTCCCGCCTTTCATTCATCAATGTACCAAACAGTGACTTCCCAAAAATAGACACTCATACATTACCCTGGTTTCAACTCTGAAACCCAAGACTCTTTCACCACAAACATACTCATGACATTTCCAACAATCACATAACACAATGACCATCCAGTTATGTCATATTTATCTCAATTCACAAATTGTACACAATAGTCAAATGAATACAACCAGTAAATAATAACATAGCATACAAGTAACTTCCTTTTATCAAATTCATCAAAATACATATTTTTACTTCATATGTATTATATATAAAAATAATATTAAAAATATTAAAAAATAGAATAAGAAAAAGATTAAAACAAGAACTTTAAATAAAATAATTTTTATAAAATTAGAGATAACAATAGATAGGATTAGTCCGTAATTGAAGATAACATAAATAAAATAATTAGGACCAGTGTAAAAGTGGATATAAAATAATTAAAATATGACTAATGCAAACTCAAGATAAAATAAATAGAATAAACAGACCAATGCGTAATTAGATATAAAAGAAACAAAAGTGTAAGATAATATATAATTCAAGATGATTTTAAAATAAAAGATTAATAAAACATACATAAGTATATTAAGATTAACATAGATAAAGCTTAACCCCACTCCTCCTTTACCTTTAAACGGAGAATACTAAAAATAAAACTTCAAATACTTAAAGAAGGTTGTTCCAAAATCTCTCTCTTTCTCTTTCTCCTTTCTCTCTCTTCTGCCCTTCGAGAGTTTGTAAAGGCTCATGTGAAGCTTTTTGTGTTTCAACTTGTGATCAGAGATCACCTATTTATAGTGCATTTTGTAATCATTACTACAATTCTATTTAGTTAGAATCTGGTTAGATTCTAATGGAAACAGTGTTAATGTTATGGTAAAACTGACGTGACATTATGACGTGGTAAGATGAAATGATGACAAATGGTTCAATTTTATCTAACTTTATCTGGGCATTAAATGTTGATTTGACATTTAAGCTTATCTGGAATGGATACAAAATCGAGAGGTGATACAGATCCAACAGGTGATATGGATTATGAGAGGTGATACGAAACTGAGAAGTGATACTGATCCGAGAGGTGATACGGAATCGAGAGGTGATACAGAATCGAGAGATGATACTGATCCGAGAGGTGATACTGATCCGAGAGGTGATACAGAACGGAGAGGTGATACTATAGAAGTCAATACATAATCGAGAGGTTCAATGATGCGGAACCGAGAGGTTCAATAATGCGGAACTGAGAGACTCAAACTGAATTCTGAGATCATTTCTTTCTAAACTGAATCCTCAAGACGTATTGCTAAGATCATAAATTGAATCCCAAAAACCGCTATTGCTAAAATCATGAACTTAATCCTCAAAACTGTATCGCTAAGATCATGAACCGTATCCTTAAAATCGTATCTCTAAAATCGTGAACCATATCTTTAAACTGTATATACCAAATCCTCAAAACCGTATCTCTAAGGTCATAAACCAAATCCTCAAAACCTTATCTCTAAGGTCATAAACCAAATCCTTAAAATCGTATCCTTAAAACCGAATTCTAAAGACCGTATCCCTAATATACTAAATCGAATCCTCAAAATTGTATCCCTAAAATTGAATCCTCCAAACTGCATCCCTAAAACAAAATCCTCAAAACCGTATCCCTTAAACCGAATCTACAAGACTGCATCCCTAAAATTGAATCCTCAAAATCATATCCCTAATATCATAAACTGTATCCATTAAACCAAATCCTTAAAATCGTATCCCTAATATTATAAACTGAATCCCCAAAACTGTATTCTTAAAACTGAATCCTCAAAACTGTATACCTAATATCATAAGTCGTATCCTTAAACCGAATCCTCAAAACTGTATCCCTAAAGTTGAATCCTTAAAACCGTAATCATCTAAATTTCTATTATAATTTGTGGAAATTACAATATATAATATTCATATTTCCAGAATGTTTATAAATGTTACATTAATCATCAAAAAAAGTAATAAGATTTTCTAGCTGTTAATTTGAAATAATAATTGATATAATTATTTAAAATTTTGGATGTTACATTAAACCATTGTAGTTCTTTATATTGTGAAGTTATATCCTTGTGGGCTTTATTTGTGCTCTCTTTGAGAAAGTTCTTTATTTTCTTGAGAGTTTTTAATCTTAGGAGGAGGTCAAGAACGTCTAACCTAGAGAGGTGTGAATATTCATTGAAATCGGGAGAGATAAGAATACTTGTTGTAACTTGGAGAAGTGAAAATACTCATTGTAAGCAAGTGTGTTGCTTAGTGAAAGCTCTTAAGCAGTTTCTTGAGAGGATTGGATGTATCCCTTTGGGTGAACTATGATGAATTCTTGGGTGTTAATATCTCATTACTCTTTTTGTTGTTCATGCTTTGTTGTTTACTATATTCTTCTTGTTAAACGATCTACAAAAACGTTTCTACTAGATAATCTATTAGATAATCAACTAGATGATCTACTAGTCAATTTTTTTATCTATTGTGAAAAGAGTTTAAGGCTCCATTCAAGCCCCCCCTGGAACCAATTGTGCCTACATTGTGTCATCGAGTTACCTAATATGAAGGGTGGATTAGAATCATCACAATAATTCGTCATTAAATGTTAATTTTATACTAGCGATCCTACAATATTGGTTATCACTAAGAGAACCAAACCTTCTTCAAGTTTTATAAACCCCTAGAACCGTAGACGATTAAGTGTCATACGCGATGAACATTCCGACTCCATTATCTACTTGTAATCATCAATATTGCTTGACACTATAAGTATCTCTAATGATTCATAATTATCTTCATTAGAGTTGTTTCACGAGACGTAGATGGTTTATCAGAACTAGACTGTCTACCAAATCCAGACTGTTAGCACCAGTGGACTGCTGCAGTGATTTGATGAAGCCAACCATGAGTAAAGAAGTTCAAGACCTATGATCATATGTGGAATGCATGAAGATTCATGAAGATTTGAAGCTTGGTCTAGAACTTAGGAATATGATTGAGGGGAGTATGATTCAACGTAGCATGATGTGCATTTGTTAATCATTAATAAGCTCCAACAATTTAAAAACCTGATTTAAACAAATGTTTTTGAAATAATTACAAAAATCAGATTTTTGTATTTTAAGCAACTGTTTTAACCGATTGAGAAAAACAGTCGACTGTTTGACAATCGACTGAAATTTAAAAGACAGTTGTCTATAAAAAGGTGGCGCGAATTTTTGAAAACATAACACAGTGTGAGAAAAACAGAAGTTGTGCGAAATCATTTTACAAAGTACTCAAGTTTTTCTAAGAGAGAGATAATAGCGCCCTTATGAGTTTGTGAGAAAGATCTTGCAAGAAAGTCATCAAGAATCACAGTC
>Ga0209489_103915_pt1 | contig 28298 bp, 7 predicted proteins | sample SiratrowhiteBW_FD_187527 | JGI IMG/M metagenome (GOLD analysis project Ga0209489, IMG submission 187527) | Root nodule microbial communities of legume samples collected from California, USA - Siratro white BW (SPAdes) (version 2) | ecosystem: Host-associated > Plants > Roots > Nodule | place: USA... | reverse complement strand
ATATATTTAAATTAATAAATTTAAATTAATAAAGTAAGATTTTTAACTTTCTATTTTTTTTTTCTCCTAGAGTTTCTCTTTATCTTCTTTTGTCCTATTATTTGTTGTAGCTTTATCAAATTATGATAAGTTGTAAAAAAAAAAAATACAATACATCATAAAAGGTGTCGTGAATAGATAACGGTGAAAAATTAAAAAAAAATGTTTAAGATTCACGGTTTTATATAAGAAATATGCTGCAGAAAAAAAAAATTATAAATGTTTAAGAATAATTTCAGTAAAAATCTTTATTTTTTTCAATCAATTACATAAAATTGTTATTTTATTTTTCATTAGTTTGTTAAAATAGTTTGTTAAAATAAGATATTTTGTTAAAATTTAAATTTATTAATTTAAAATTTAAAAGAGTCTCCTTTAAAATCTTTAAAATATGTATGAGAGAGAAAGGGAAAAGTTAATGTTGAATTTATCTAAGGCCTGGCTCGACTGCCTGGCTCATTAGTTTGTATTGATTTGTAAGGAAAGTATAAAGTGATTTGTGTTGAGAGTTAATTTTGTATTTATCTAAGGCGGATGCACATTCATGAATGGAGGTGGAATAACTTATAGAGGTGGGGGAGGTTTAAGGTTGGGAAGGATATATTTGTCCATACAATAAAACACCAGGAGGGATAGTTTGAAAAAATTTTAAATGTATGGAGGTGAAAAAAAACTATAAAGGTGGAGGAAGAAGCCGTCCACTTCGCGGGCCTGCCTAAAATGATTCACCAACTACTGATATTTTCTAAACTATGAAACAGTTTTTGCTTCATGCACCTCAATTACTAACTGCACCCGGTTACTAACAGAAAAACTAAAATACCTACCTTCTTTCATCGCAGCACACCAAAACTGTAGTCATTGCTGCATTCATCACTGCTGTTTCTGCTGTCAATGTCAAAGTTGCTGCAGAAAAAAGAAGAAAAGAGGAAGAATACTGTTGTGAATAAAAAAAACTCACTCAGAAATGCTACTATTCTCAAAAACGATTTCATGCGTTTTGAAAAGTTTGTTTTAGAGAACTCATCCCGTTCGGAAAGGTATCTTTTGATAAATGTTTTCTCAAAAAACTTGTTTTATTATAAAAATTATGTTTTGTATTATGAAAATTTTGAAAGTAAATTCTAGAAAATTTTATGAATGGATAATCAAAAAGTCACTTTAAATAAGGATATAAGATGATTGTTTTTAAAAATTGGGATGTACGCCAAAAAATTTTGGGTGTGCAGGAAGGAAAGGCCCTATGAAATTAGTGTCCATGCTTTCATATGGGACCACTTAGTTTTTATGTATGCTTTCAAACTAGTTGTGTGCAGTGCTTATTAATTAAAAGAATTGATAACTTAACTGGTGGCTTTGGAAGTTGCATAGAATTAGGAAAGGATAACTAAAATTTGGGAACAAGCTACCTTTGTCAAAAGAAAAGACATTAAAGTAGCAAAAATTTGATAACAAATATATTAAATAAAGGCATGACTGTGGGTGGAAATCTAGAAGAAACATGTGTGATGGACAAAACCATTAACTAATAAGTATCCATAATGATAAACTAATCAGATTTTCACAAATAGGAAAAGATAAAAGAAATCAAAAGGACAGTGATGGTCAAATTGATTTGATAGAAAAAAAATGAAAAAAAATAGTTATTGGAATTTAATATGATTTTATTTTCAATTATAAGATTTCAAAGAGTAGTTTTTATAACCATTCCATTGATTGCTGACACAATATGTCACATCTAATACATGTCAGATTATCACTAAATGATGATAATACATTTAAAAATAAAAATTTATGGTTGTCAACATTGAAAAAATATTGAGAGCTAAAGAAAATCAGTCATGTTCTTATGAACTGAAATGTATCCAAAATTTAAATATTAAATGAACTTTACAAATTCAATTCAATTTAGTTTCTAAAATCATGAAAACAATATTTTAATCTCCTCAGAATGTTAAGTGTAAATATCTTTATTTTTCAGTTTTAAAAGAATAATTTACTGTTTGAAATATAATGACCATTGTCTAGAATTATATTTTATATTTTTTAAAATTAATTTGGTTCATCGATAATCATAATTTAGTGTACAAATATTTATATGTCTTGAAAGATAAAGAAGATAAATTTATGTAAATCTATTTGTCTATCAATTTATTATGCAATTAAAGGATATTGTTAAAACAACTTTGGTTTTCCTCTAATTTTTCATACATTTTATTAATATAAGTGATAGTGTAGTTATTATGTAAAAAAAATAAAAATGATAGGGTTATAGCAGCTATAGCTACTGCACATTAAAGAAGTAATTTCTTAATAAAAGTGCTTTTCAAATACCAAACTTGTTTAACTTGTAGGTTTAGTGGACCAACCTATGTAGACAAAAACAAAAATGTCATTATTTTTTATTAAATAATCATCCTTCTTGAATACACTTGTCTGGGGTATCAATTAAGTAGAGACTTTAATATTGTTATTTCACTAATTTGATGTTATTATAGAGTTTTATTCATTTCAAATATACACACTCCATCCTCAAATAAAATTAGAGTAAATATCACTTTTTTTTATTGAGCTATTTATTTTTAAAAATATAAGTAATTTATTTTATATTTTTTCTTTATCATGTTTATTCATCAGTCTTTCATTTATGTTATCTATTACATGTCTACACGCTTCTTCAAAAACACAAAAGATTAAACAGATAAAAAACAGAACATTAAAAAGATAAACAAAAATATATAATAATAATAAAAATAAATCATAACCTCTTTACAATGAGAGACCAAATAACAAAAAATATCAAATTCAAAAGCTTTAAATTAATGGTAAATTTACAAAATAAATAAATAAAGTAACTGAATTGAATGGTTTGTTCTATTCAAGAGTGGTTCTTTCAATCCATAAATACTATTAAGAAATAGTATATAATCATTAATTTGTCAGTCAGAATAGAGGAAGGATTGAGAAAAGATTGCACATAATTGTACGTTAAATATCTTACTATGTGAAAGATAATTGAATTTTAACCTAATTATTATGTCACTAATTAATATTATCATCTGATAATAAAAATAAAATTGTTTAATAAAAAAATACAAAGATAAAAGACATTAAAAAGTTAAAAAGTCAAAGGATAAAAGATATTAAACTCATAATTTTATGAATCATTGGACAACAAGTTCAAATCCAGTTGAGTTGCCTGTGATGTGGGCTAACCAGTATTTCTTGTTTTCTCCATTCTAGTGTAACTCTTTCTATTAAAAAAAGTTTAATTAGTTACTGTCTTAAAAATATTAATTAAAATGTAAATATATATATTCTAAATCATATTTAAACATTATCCAAAATATTGAGATGAATATGTTAATTATAATTTTTTTTTAAAAATGTTTTTTTCAACTAGTGTTTTGAAAATATTTGTTATATCTTTAACTTTTTTATTTTTTATTTTTATATTTGAGTGAGAAGAGAAGATAGCCTGTGAGTTTACACAGAGCAATTAAATTGATATCATTGATGGTATAGTAAATAAATAATAAATAAAATTATCTATTTTCACTAATTTTTAATCTTTTCTTCTTATTTAAACAAGTCTAATTTTCAACTATATTTTATCTCTCTCATTTTCTATTATTCAATTTAATAAAAATAATACATAAAACAGTTTAGTACTCTACCATTAGTTAATGGCCACATGTAAAATCCACAAAGTAGAGTTAGATTGTGAATGAATAAAAGCTAAATGGGTTGTATTTAGCTTTAATGTATCATCCTGGGGAGAAAGAGTGCGACAGACAGCGACCATTATATACAACATTCATAGTTCAGTATCAGATGCATGAACATACCCTCTTGTTTTTGGAGTGAGGGATCAGTTATATGCCATTTTCATGCAAGTTAGGCATTCAATTAGCCTTGTGAGATCATCCAATCATCTTTTATTATTCAGTTTTCCTTGGATTTAGGCAATTCTAAATTCAAAAACCCAAAGACTATGAACTTGTCACAGCCATCATATAAATACTAAGAATAATTTATGATACAGGGGATTGGATAAAACCAATTATTTGAAACTACCAAGTACTAGATGGAGACCCTTTACTCCACTGCTCTTCCACTTCAAAATACAGTGTTGATTCTTCCTACAAAATTTACAGTTCACCCTTCAAGGTGATTGGTTCCCCTTCATCATGATCCATGATCTTCATCCTGTTGTAACAGACCATGCAGTGTGAATGAATGCATTATTTCTTCTCATTCACTCCTATTTTCTTTTCACTACCGTCTTTGCTAATAACAATCAGTTTACAAGGCTCAGCATCCTCCAGTTTTTGAACCACAGCTCTCATTGTTGGTCTTAAAGCTGGAAGAGTTGCCGTGCACAGAACCGCAGTTCTCAAAACCTTGCAAGCTTCTTCTTTGTACATTTCTGGGATCCTAGAATCCACAACACTCCTAAGACCCTCTTTGCTTCGTGCCTTGTCATGGACCCAACTCACCATGTCCTTATTCTCCCCAAATTCTGTCTCAATTGGCCTTTTTCCAGTCACTAGCTCCATCAACACCACTCCAAAGCTGTACACGTCACTCTTCTCATTCACTTTGTATGTATAACCATATTCTGCACCAATTCCAACAGCATCAAGACATCAATAAACATGATAATGATCTATATTAATAATGAATTAACTACTATCAAATCAAATCAGTATCAGATATTATATATATATACCAGGAGCAATGTAACCATGGGTTCCGGCAATGACACGAGTGGAAGAATCCTTTCCAACGTTGGCTTGAACAACCTTAGCAAGCCCGAAATCCGCAATCCTAGGTTTCAAAAACTCATCCAACAAGATGTTACTGGATTTGACGTCTCTATGAATCACGGGCCGTTCGCACCCGTGATGCAAATACTCCAACCCTTTGGCTGCCCCAACTGCGATTTCATACCTCGTTTCCCAATCAAGTTCCATCTTCCTACTTGTGTGAAGTCGGTCCCACAAGCTTCCATTGGGTAAATACTCGTACACCAACAAGCTCGAATCTTCACTCGTTATGCTGCAAAAAAGCTTCACCACATTCACGTGTCTTATGGAACTCAAAGCCTGAACCTCTGCATCGAACTCCTTTGACTTCCCACCCCGCTTATTCCCAAGCATCGGAGTACTACTCCACGACTTTTTCCGAGCGGGTACGTCGGTGTTCCAAATATGCTTCACCGCCAGTTCTTTTCCGTTGGAAAGCGTGACTCTATACACGTTCCCAGAACCCCCTTTCCCTATCAGATTCTCCTGCTTAATGGAATCTAGAATCTCCCCCTCCGAGAAACTTAACACGTGGAACGATTTCACGTCCCAGGATTCTTCCTTCAACGAACGTTCTCCGAATTTTTCTCCATCCTCCTTCCTCCTCTTCAGCTGTAAGTAAACACCTAAACACGAAAGCAATAGTATCGACGCTATTGAGAAGCAAATGACGAGAGCACGTATGTCCTTGGACATGCCAGAGGAAGAAGAGCAACGTGGGAAGGAGTTGATCGCGTCCACGCTGCACAAACCGGGGTTGCCAGAGAGACTTCCGTTGTAAGCTTCGAGGGTCAGAGCCTGAGGAATTGGACCCGTTAACCGGTTGTGCGATAGGTCAAAGAGGCTTAACCTGAGGAACGCCAAACCCTCGGGAATTTCTCCAGAGAGATCGTTGTCTGAAAGATTCAGAAAATTCAGTGCAGGGAAAGAACCCAACGAGGTGGGGATTTCTCCAGAGAGTGAATTCCTCGATAGGTCAATGTCGTTGAGGGATTTGCAGGAACCGAGAGATTCGGGTATCGAACCTGATAACCTATTGCTCTGCAAATGAAGGCTACCTAGTTCTTTAAGCTCCCCGATTCCTTCTGGAATCTTCCCTGAAATCTGATTCTCGCTCAGGTCCACAGTCAGTAACGACTTTGCTTTTGAGATTTCTTCGGGTATTTCACCGGACAAACGATTCTGCCTGGCCAATAGTGAAGCTAATGTTTTGGCGTTTCTGATATCCGAAGCAATCCCACCTTCCAACTGATTCAGCTCAATATCGATAAGTTCGGCGTTGGGCAATCCCCAAATGGCGGGAGGCACGGTACCCGAGAGGGAGTTATTGCTGACTCTGAATCGCTTCATAGTCCAACAATCTCCATAGGTGGCCGGAATCTCGCCGGAGAGATGGTTCTGAAGCACCAGCAGTGCGCTCATCTTCCCCTTTTTACACATATCCGGCGGAATGGTCCCCGTAAGTAAATTCTCCGACACGTCGATGAAATCAAACTCGGCCCAGGAACCAACCTTCTGAGGAATAGGACCTGTCAATTTGTTCCTGTACAGAGACAGAGCCTGGAGGCGTTTGAATTCGCCTATTTCATTCGGAATCCCCCCCGATAAATCGTTCTCAAAAAATTGCAGCGAAACCAGATTGGTCAAGTACTTCAATTCAGAGAGATCCCCTTCGAGTCTATTCATAGACCCGTCCAAATACTCAAGCCCCGTGAGGTTTCTCAACCCGGTTGGAATCTTCCCCGTGAAGGAATTGTTGTAAAACACAAGCTGCCAGAGTTTCCGAAGGTTCACAATCTCCGCGGGAAATTCGCCGGTGATGAAATTGTCAGCGAATTCCAATTCCGTGAGCTCCGTGAGGTTGCCGAGTCCAACGGGAAGTTTCCCTCCGAGGGTGCAGTTGGATAGGTAGAGCCAATTCAGCTTCTTGAGACTCACAACCTCTTTGGGAAACGGCGTGAGATCGAAAGGGTTATCTCCGACACTTAACTGCAACAGACCCGTCATGTTTAACAGCGACTGCCACTGAAAAGTGCCCGAAAATCCACTTTTGTTTAAAAACAAGTACTGCAACTGATTAAGAGGAGATATGTCGGGGAAGGGACCAGAGAAAAGGTTGTTTCCCAAATCCAAGTAGCGCAAGTTAACGCATTTTCTAATGTCCTCTGAAACATTGCCGTACAAGTCGTTGTAGCCGAACGCGAGTTTCTGAAGCGATGGAAGGTTGCAGAGAGAGTCGAAGGGGAGAACCCCGGTGAGATTTTGGTTGGAGAGGTTGATTTCGGTGACGGAACGGAGGGTGTTGCAAGTTACTCCGTGGAAACTGCAAACGGAGTTGGTGTCATTCCATGAGTCAAAGAGTTTTGAAAATTTTGAACTTTGCAAGGAAGATTTTAGGTTGAGAAGGATTTGACGCTGGTCGTGGAGTTGGGCGCTGAGTAGAGAGAAGACTGAGAGAAGAAGGAGGACGCGAAAGGCGGCTAACATGTTTGGAAAGTCTGAAAGAAAAATGGGTCTCAGAGAGTTTTCATTTGGTTTCAATTTCAACTCTCCTACGCGTGAAGTTAAGTACTGACGTTGTAGAAAAAGCAAATGGCGCTAATTGGTTTTGTACCACTGATGTCACAGTAAAGCATCCTAGGCAAAACGATGTCGTTATACGACAAGGTTCTTCTGTTTTGTATTTCTGTTACAACGGTCGTTTTCTCCTCTTCTGTGTTTTTTTACCGGGTAATTTCTTAATGCTACTTTTCCTAAAACACTCACTAGTTCTCTCGTGGCAGGGTCAGTTCGTGTGGAAGAGTCGTAGACGGATGTTTGGATCAAACTGAAAGCGGCCAGTGTCAATGTATGCACAGCCATTGACTTGGTCGGTTGGAATCGACAATAATTGGATGAAGAAATACCACCTAGTTACCCTGTATACAATAAAAAACTAATATGATGCAGGGAAAACAGAAGAAAAATTATCTTTTGTCGTGATAAAATGAAGTAAAACCATTGACTTCACTACAACAATTAAGAAGTAACCACTCTGTCATATAGTTATTGCATAGTTTTTATTTTTACTAATGAAAAGATAAATAGACTTTTATGACAATTTATGTAATCATTACAATTTATTCATAATAAATTATATGACAGCCTGAGTTTAGATTTTAACTGAATTGGAAAGTGATTCACGTTAAGTTTACATTTTCTTTTGTAGCCATAGTCGTTATTATCTAATTTTCCATACTTTAAAAAAAAATATTGTGTTTAAAAAAATGACATGCTAAGATTTGGAATGATATTGTGAGGAATTGAGTTTGAATTTTGTTTTTGAATGAAGGTGGAGAGTTTTGTTCATCTTAGTATTTTTATGATGATGTTGTCACTTTACATTTATATTTTTTTAGTTTGATATGAAAGATGGAAGTGGTATTTGCAAAAAAATCTGAAATGTTTAAGTTAGTTTATATAGTTGAGAGAGATAAAGGTTACCGAAATGTATATTTACTTAGATTATTTTATTTATATATTTGTATTGAGCGTTTGTTTGAATAAGTTTAAATTAATAAATATTATAGTTCATATCGTATTAGTTCTATAAAATCAGTTTATTAAATTAATTAGAATTAGAGTTGTTGTTTAACTATGTTATGCAGTTGGTTTTTTAGATATGGTTTCAACGAAGATTATGAGATATCTTGATTAATTTTATTGTTAACGACCAGTCACACTAAAATAATTTTAATAATATGGTTTTCGATCGTATATAATCTCGATCATATACCTTACATTAATTCCGATGTTCTAGAACTTTTGTTAAAAAATTTCATTCACAACAAATTTTATTTTTTATTAAGATTTTTCTTTTCATTGAGATTTTTGTCATTTGGTCAGATCTATCCAAATTTAATAAAAGATAAACTAACTTTAATTTAATAAATCTTATTTATTAGATTAAATATTTAAAAACTAATAGAATGTTTATACTTTTTTATACTCTCAATAGTTGTAAAACCAACATCGTAAATCATATTTAACTTACAACATCTAACGTATATATATAATTAAAGATATTTTATTTATTGATTAAGTAAGAGAACGATTAACAATAGATTAGTAGTTAAAAGATAATATTTTATGGGATTATTATCTAATTGAATGAAATCCAAACAACGAGGTATAGATATTTCATCACCATTAAAAATTATGATATTGAGCACAAAATTCAGAGTCTGAATTAGGGAAGTGCTTTTATTAGTTCAATTATTTTGCATTGATTAATGTAAACATTTGACTTAAAGAATATCTAAGATTAAATATTTGATCAACAAATAGGTAAACTACTACGTGTCAATGATACACGCATAACAATAACTTTTATATGGAAATAAAGTTTCAGTCAAAAATACATATACTTAATATTATTCTTATATTAATGTCCAAAACAACTCTGGATACAATTTAACATGATTTTAAAAAATTAATGAGTGGTGTGAGCTTTAGAGTAGTTAAATCCAGATTAGAATTTTATTTTCTCAAAATATACTTGTTTTAAAAATAAATTATTCAAATAAAGTCATTCTTACTTTGATTTTTAAATGAAACATAGAATGTCATCTCAACGTAAAAAGTAAACAAATATAATTTCACAATAAAAATAAAAATGAGTTTACTTGAATATTTTTTTAAAAACAGGTTCTTTTGGAAAAGAATCCTATTATTTTATCAAATTAGAACATGATAATTTTTTTATATGTAGTTCTGAGTCAAATTTATCGATGGATAAATTTTTAAAAAATACATAACGCAGAAGAGGTTACTTTGAAAACATGAATTTTGCATCTAATTGTTTTTTTTTTATATATACAAACGTTGCGTTTTAAATGTTCAATTTCTCTTTTTTTTTTCTTTTTTATTGAAGTATTACTTGAGAGATACAAGACTTATTTTTTCTCTCTAATTTTCTATATTTTTAAAATTTGTTTTTTTTTTATTTCAGATAAGTATGTTTTTCTTTTATTTAGGAATACTTTTTTATAATTTTATTAATGAATTAAAATTTAAATATGAAAATATTATATTTTTTTAAATACTCATATTATGTATTTTTTTAATAAATAAGAATAATCAAACTTAGTTTTAGTGTAGCAAAGTAGTAAATTTTTGACATATTTTACATATTCTTGTTAAAATGTATTATTAAATTCACAAAATTATTTCTTTAATATTTTTTTGGTAATTAAATTAATGAATTATCGGTAATAAAATGATAATAAAAATTAATTAAGCGATACTCCGAAACATAATAAAATTTATTGATGTAGTTTAAGGTTTAAATAGTTACCAAAAAGTATTATTAAATTAAATCCTAGTTTTTTTATTAAAAACGTTCAAATTTTTTGTTAGGTCGTCATAAAAAAAATAAATTGCAATTTATTAATCAAATTACCAGAAAAATATCTCAAAATAAAAAATGTTTATATAAAAATTAAAAAAAATGAATGACAGAATGCAAAAATTATAAAAAATTAAAAATTTTAATTTTAATTGATTATAATCAAATTATAAAAAAATACAACTTCTATGAAAAAAAAAATAGGACAAGAAGACGTTGACTCAAACCATGAGTTCTATAAAAGTAATATATATAAATTATACATGAAATATGACTTCTATAAAATTAAAAAAAAATAATAAAAAAATGAAGAATTATATATTTAAAGCTTGATTTCTGTAAAAAGAATTGGAAATTGTATTTTTAAGATATGATTTCACTTTCGATAGTTTAAAATCATATTTGAGATAGTGCTTTTAAAGAATGATTTATTTATTTATGTCATTTTTCAAAAAAGGTTATCTATATCAATAAATCTCACTGAAAACTGTACTAATTTGGTAAAAATAAAGGACCTACATCTTTCGAGACATCTATTTCAACTGTAAATGTTGAATTTTTCTTTAGCAAGAAAGAACAAAATAAAATGGGAATGAAAATTAGAAATCCCAACATGCTTTCTTTAGCAAGAAAGAACAAAATAAAATGGGAATGAAAATTAGAAATCCCAACATGCTTGCAGTTTAATTACAAAAATAAAGTTTACATAGTTTGTCACCCTCACTTATCCATTCTTATTCAAACATTTGTAGCGTTTGTAGAAAAACAATAAATAAATAAAATATGAAGCCAAGTGTGTTATTACAACTATTTCATTAGTTTGTCCTTAATAGAGGGTTCTATTGTGGATTTATACCTTGACAACGAAAAATCGTACTTATAAAATAGCTATACTGAAAATTAAAAAAAAAAAAATTAGCCGCCGAAACTGACTTTTGTTTGTATATAATATTTGTTTTTGATTATGGTAGAAAGCGACAAGAAAGTGATTCTTGGAGAAGAGAAGATAAGCACAGCTGACAAAATACTTGCCTTCTAGAATCAGAATGGGTCGGCAAACGTCACCGTTTCATATGGATCTCATGGAGAACAGAGATGTAATAATTGCCACTTAATTAAGCTTCATTGGTAAGAAAAGTATTTAGGACTCACACTGCTCATTTGGCATAATGCAATAAAATTTAATTTTTGATAGTACCTTAATCATATATATTAAAATAATTACATGCCACTTTCTATTTTGGTGGAAAAAATATAGCTGATTTTTTAGTTTAATGGATTATCATTGTACAAATTTATATTATTAATTGATTAAAAATCACTTTTTAAAAATAGTTTTTATAAATTCCTATTTCTTTTATTTTTAAACTTTATTTTTTTATTATAGAAATTATAAATTTTTATTATTTTAAAATTTATGATCTTCTTTAAAAATTATTTTATTAATTTTTTAGTTAAAAAATGAAAAAAATTCTTCAACCCATTTACCTAAAATTTGATTGCTATGATTAATGAAACTTTTAAATATCAGTCCTGAATAAAAAAGTTACTATTTGTAGTGAACTTTTTTTTTATTTTGTTTTATAGAACAATAACCCACACATTCATTACCATTCACTTTTGTAATATTGATTTAGGAAAGTAAATTATTTCAATTAATAAAAACACATGCGTTGTGGCTTATGTGTATTTATATGTTTATTATATTAAAATATTAAAATAATATAATTTAAAAAATAAATGAATGTTGAAAAACTTAGACAATAAATATTTTTAAAAGGGAAATTATTTAATTATTTTAAAGTAAAAAAATAAGTTATTATTACTTATTTTATTAAATAAATAAATTATTTATTTCTGTTGATGTTGGTACATCAAATATCAAGAATTCGACCTGAAATATATGGATGACTATGTCTTGTATAAATACCTATCTATGAGTATGAATAGGTTCACTTTGATAATTTAACGAAATTTGATTTGTAATGATGTGTAATGCAATGGTAATGGATGAAATTGTCACTAATGACGAATCGTCACTAATTCTAGCATTTTACTGATCTCCATTGATAACATGATTGATCCATCTAGTCTATATTTTAATATTGCTGATGATCATAAATAAGATTTAAGTAATTTTAATTTTGAAAAACTGATTTCAATAGCACATTCAGTGTCTTGTTAATAATATTTTATAACCAATACATGTATATATTTTGAAAATAAATATATATTTATATAGTCTAATACTTCTATTGGAGTGTTAACTTCTTCTAAAACTTCTTTCGATACTTTTAATTCTATAAATAAATCAAAAGTACCAGTAATGTTCACCAAATCTTAAAAAAAAAATAGAAGATTAATAAAATATTTCTTTAATTCATGTTCACTTAAAGTTTTAAATTCTTGTAATTCAAATAAAAATCCAAAAATATTTTCGTATCGGAAAAGTTGTTCAAATTCAGTCTAAATAGAAAAATATTATATACATATATATACATATATATATATATTCAACTAGAAAAGAATCTTCATAATGTTATTTTTTATGGATTTTACATTTTTCATTAACATTATGTTGTATATCCATTTCAATAACCATTTTCTTTATATATTTTTTTTTCGTAGGAAATAAAAGCTCTTAAATTATCTATAACAATATTTATATGCATACTTTTAAATTGTAGAACTTTACTAACATAATTAACAATAGATAAAATGTCATGCCGAATATTAATTCTCAATAAAAATTCAAAATATTCTTTATTATCCTGTACAATTTTTTTTTAGGAAATTGACTTAATATAATGATCAACATTTACTTCTAATAAATTATCTTAATTTTTTTATTTACTTGCAATTGATTGAAATCAAGACTATCAATATTTTCAATATCATTTATTTGTGATTTCTCTTTCACTCTTTTATGACTTTGAACTTGTTGCTATATCTCCCTTACCAGTACTAACAAATTTATCGAGAACCTTAAGTTTGAATTAATTCTTCTATTTTCTTTTTCAAAATTAAATTCATATTTTTTTTTTACTTGACCTTTTGTACTACTGCAACTCAATGAAATAAAATAATCAAACAAAATAAAAAAAATAAGAAAAATTATTTGAAAATAAATAAATAAATTTATTAAATAATATAGAATCTGAAAATGCTAAGAATTATATGTTGAATCTATTAACGGAAAATTTTGAAATGAATTATTCACTTTTAAAGTCTTCAAAAAGAATATAAAATTGAGGAAGAGAAAATAAAAGAAAGAGATGCAACAGAATTTAAAATAAAAAATAGGTTTACGATATACAAGGAAAATTAATTAATATTCGTTATTTTTTCTTTCTCACCATTTATGGCACGCTATTTAAAAACTAACATTACATGATAGCAAAAATTATAAATCTGAGAATAAGTATAAAAGAATGTCTTTTTTCATGATACCAAAAAGTTTTATCAAATACCAAAATTTCCATAACCAAACAAGATACGCGGAACAAATCTCCTAAAATTGAATATTTAAATGCATATAGTGAATTATCTAATATATTATGCTTCTCTAAGCTTGTTTAACAGTGGTTTGGGATATCAAAACTGTTAAAACTTAGAATTCAAACTAAGCATGTCGAAGATAGACTATAGTATATGTTCCTGTCAGAAGTCTTTAAGGATTCTTTATTAAATTATTTAAATTTTTATCTTAATGAGTTATTTTATAGTTTATTGTTATAGGTTAATGCTTTCCAATTTAAATTATTTCACTTTCTTTCATTCCCTCTTCAAGATTTTTTTAGTATTTACTCCTTTGTCCAAGTAGCAATCCACTAACATATGCACGTGTATTTGTCCAATGTTTACAACAGAGTTAAGATGGGAATAATAAGAAGAAGAAAGAAAAAGAAAAATAACAGCCACAACAAATCCAATGATTTAATTTAGATGCTAAATAGGCTACTGAATCTTTAACCACCCAATTAAGAAAAGTTAATGCTTTAATTAAAACTTTTGCAGATAGCTAGATCACATGGAAAGATATTGCTTCTGTCACTAAAACAGCTTTTGTCTTTTGATGCCACAAATTACAATGTATATTTGCTTTCGTATCTTGTCATTTGCACAGCAACATCTTATCCCTCTTATACCACTTGGTATTATGGTGTATTATACCCTCTTATTTTAGTATTGATTTTTTTTTATTTGGAAGGAATTAAAGTTGTCACGACCATGTGGATCAGAAAGAGATTCAATCAATACTCAAGAGGGTTACAAGGAAAAGGGTTGAAAAATCATTCCAAAAAATTAGAAGCACTCAAATGCCATATTACCATACTTGCACCATTTTACCAAAGCACACAATTAGTTAAGGCAACTAGAATTGCTAATTACGCAACAAATTTTGACCAAAAACTTATTAAGCACTAAATTGATTGCTTTATGCTTAATGGTAGGGAGAAACCATTGATTTTTGAGAGTGAAGTGCGATTGAAAAGGACCTAAAAATATATTCCAAAGAGGAAAAGGAGAAAAAGGAGCAACAAAGAGAAAACAAGAAAAAAAGTGGTGCATAATGGAGCAAAGGACAAAAAATTTATTGTTATGGAGGAGTCAGCTAGTGATTAGGAAAGTGCTGACCTCATTCAATCAAGCAGAGCAGCAACATTCAATAAATGATTGATTTAATTGCGCATATTTTGTCTCCCAATATGGCTAATTAAGGTGCCAACGTAGTCTTCTCAAATTTGACAATTTAGTGTTTTCCAGCATTCAAATTTGTTCCACTGTACACTAGCTCTTTGACAGATATGTATGAGAATCAGCACTATATTTTTAGCTATTAATATAATTTATTTATTAAATACCAGTTGATAATAGTTTATATGGTTGTAAAAATAGATTTAAACTCATGAATCAAATCACATATTTGAGTGGAAATAATAAAAATATATAATTTTTTAATTATGAATTAAATTGTATATGAATCACTTGAAAGGAAGATTTCATGAGTTCGAATCGATTGAAGATAAATTGAACCATAATCTCCATTACCAATAATTATTTATTATTTTTTTATAATTGTTTATTATTTTTAATTGTAAAGTTGTCAATTTAATTGCTTTTAATATTATAACATCATTCAATAGAATTTGAATGATTTTAAAATTTTATTTATTTAATTAATTATATAAGTTTTACAACATTTTTTGTTAGATGGCAGACTATATTATATATATTATTATATATATATATATATATATGATATAATCTCTAATTAAAATATATAATATATAAATAATTTATATAAATTTCAAAATATATCATTCTTCTTAATGTTTTTAAAATATAATATTTATCAAAATAAACATTTTAAGAAAATAATTAAAGCTTCTTCTCATCACTTTGGAATCACATGACCTACCATATTATATATGTAACACACTATCATTATATATCTTAAAATCAGACACAACACAAAAAAATATGATAAATTAACAATTTAAACATTTTTAATGTAATTAAATTCTTCAATGAATAAAATCAAAACATATAATTTATAACATTTTCACCTATTACATATATACTAACAAATCAAGTATTTACAATAAACTCAAAATCTATATCACTAAATTCGAAATTTACTAATCAATATACATAAACACCTTAATCTATTTTCAGAAATTAATAATAAAGTATATGATATCGATAAATGCAAATAATTTTAATATTTTTAAATAATATAAATATTAAATTGTCTTAAAGAAAAGATAAAATATCGTTATAAAGTCATTTGTTTTTTTTATTGAACAACTTAAATAAAACGATTTTTTACTAGGCGTTCTACTCACTTACAGCAAGGTGTGTTTTAATAAATTAAATAACGGAAGAGGATGACTAATAAATCAATTATAAGTGAAACACAAACAATATAATGACTTAGTGATAAAAAAGATTGACATAGTTCAAATCGAAAAAATCAGTAGAGACTTAAATGTTTTTATTTCATTTTCTAATATTAATTTACACTTTTTTTTTGTTTTTTCTGAATACAAAATTCACCAGTATTTTGAAGAAAAAATCCTTTTTTTTAAACCTCTATATTCTATTGTACGATTTGTTTTACGTCTGTTTCCAAAAGGTGTCCAACATAATTGGGCACGTTTTTTTATTGTCCATAACCTCCTTTTCTGCTCTTTGTGTCTATATTCACATTATTCATATAAAGAATATAGATTGAGTATTTTCTTTGGATCATTTGTTTTTTATTCTAGATGCATCATTTTCTTTCAATCATTTATTTTTTTATTCATACGTGAATGTGAAATTTTAGTTAAGATTTTAAGAATTGAATTTTAAATTTAACTCAATTTTATAAATTTATTTTGTAAATCAGGTTATTTATAAATTATTGAAAGATCTTATTTTCCTATCCAACTTCTGTCTGAGATTATAATAGCAGGTGGGCCCATAGGCCTAACAATCATGTTATAATAAACTTTAATACAATTTTAAGAAGTAAACTTTAAAGTCTAACTCAATATTACAAGATCAACTTGTAAAGTGAAGTTTGTATCTATTTATAAATTATTGAAAGACCTAATCTACATTCGAAGTTTTATTGAAAAACTTAATCTATAATCGATGTGAAATCCTTAACATAAGTACTCTAGTAATAATGTAATATTATTTAGTATTTAAGGAAAATGCATACTTAGTAAATTAAATCAATACCAAAAATTATATTAGACATGAATTTAATATTTGGGGGCGGGTGAAAATTTTATTATATAAACATAATTTGAATTCATTTAAAATATAACAGTAAAAATTAAAAATAAACTTTATTATTAAAAACTTGTTTGCATCAAGGTGAAGGAAATAAGTTACAGAGAAGTGAAGGGATATAGAAATTAATAAACACAAAAAACGATAAGGAACACACATTAAACTTTTTTTCCGGAAATATAACTAAATTTGCATAAAAAAATATAATTAATATCTAAAAATATAATTATTTAATTATGATGTAATTGATTATAACATGAATATTTATGTATATTTACATTTCATAATCTATTATGTTAAAAATATAATCAATTATGCTTTTGAATAAAGGTCTTCTTGATATAATTAATTATACGATTCATATTTATACTTTTTATTACAATAAAATAAATAATTACAACAATAAAAAAATAAATTAAAATAATTAATAATATATTATTATATTATATTTTCACTTAGATTAATTTAAAAATTTGTTTTTTTATATTTTCTTCTTTCTTTAGTTTTTTTTTTAATTTTTCATTATCAATCCAAATAAAACATAAATGAAATGTTAACACTACAATATAATACAGCGCTAAACATCAATTTACTTAAAGATGGAAAGGTAAAATTATTTCAAGGTGAGATGCTCCTTGCATAAAATATGCTTATAAATAAAACCTTGCATAAATATATATTTTCTTAATTTAGTAAATAAATTAAAACTATATAGGATATAATAATGATATATTAACAATGTAAAATAATTTGTATTATCCTTCATAAATCATTGTTGGTATAATTTTTTAAATGGTTATTGTAAAAGTTAACAAATTTAACATTTACGGTGTGTTTTTTTTTATTTAATAACAATATAAAAATAATTTTAACTTATGGATGTATGTTTTTTCACTTTATATATTAGATTATTTGTCTTTGTAATGTTTGGAAAATAATGATGTCATAATAAAGTTATTTTATTTATGTATTTTGAAATGTATATTACATTATTATTATACGCATAAGAAGATATAAAAAAATTAAATAGTTCAAAATTTTACATAAATTTGGTTTGAAATTATCCAACAAAAATACTTGTATCCACACTCCTTTTTCCAATAATCATAACAAATTTATGGAATACAAATTATGCGTAAATAAGTATTTCAAAATGTATAAAAATAAATTAAAAAGAAGTCAAATTAAGTATATCAATAACTAAAGTTTTTGTAAAATAAAAAATATCATGAAGAGAAAATGTTAAAAGTAATTAACTTAGGTTTTAAAATGAGAGGATAAATAAGTATAATGTCACGTGTCTTAAAAAAATAATAAATATTTTTAAATTTATGAAAGTGATTTAATTTTGTCTTTATTTTATAGAAATATTATTTAGAAGTAGGACTTCAAAATAAAGAAATTATACTCCTAAACATGATTTTGACTCATATCGTGCTCTCAAACCTATTTTGAATTTTAAACTTCTTTTAGAGTACAATTTTTTTTTTCCTAAAAATTATGATCTTAAACATGACTTTTTTTTTTTCAAGAAATTATGTGTAAGACCAAAATTTTGACTTTGGAGATTTGGAGACTTTTTATTATTCTTAACTATTAGAATAATTTTTAATTAGTTTATGTTGCACCTTTTACATTGAGGATGGAGTGATAATCATATTTTCTTGTTGTTATTATTGTCATTTGTACGTGTTGTCATATATAAAGTGTGTCTTAAAATCGTTTTTTTTTTATTAATCAATTATGTTATTTGCTTTTTATAATGGTTCCTTTTTTTTCCATTTGTACAGAGTGCATTATTGTGATGTTAACGAAACTGGATTTGACACTTAAAAATTCTCCATCCTAATACCGATTAATCTCAATCCATTAGCTGTGAATATGATTGTGGAGTGGATGATACTCTATTACGTGAAACATTGTTCCTTTATCGTTTTCTCCTTTTTATTCACTATAATAATTTTGATGTTTACATATGAATATTTACTTAAGTGATGCCCAATGGGTTTAGTAAAAAGGATAACTTTTGGTTGCTAACGCTTAAAAGTTTCAAAATTCCGTTTAACCTTAGTAAATAAATATTTTAGATAACACATAAATTCGATGAATTTTTCTAAACGAGGTAAACATATATTAAGTAAAGTTTTGTTTGACCCAATTCTTTTCAACGTGGAACAGAATAGTAGAAATTAAAATTGAAATAAAAGTTAAATGTTATAAAATGAAGTATCCTAAAATGCGATTTTTTATTTTTCTCCCTATTCTTCTAAAATTGAAAATGGTAACTTTCCTAATATTATATAACAACAATGAACGATTTATGTGTTAAACCATTGCAAGTAATAAATACCAGTGTTGTAATATAATATCCACATATGCCACTTTAATAAATATTATTCATTTATTTTATAAATAAAATATTAGTGACTAAAAACAACGATTTAAAAATGTAAATGATGAAAATCAAAGCAAAATATTTAAACAGAGACTAAAACCAAGATTTATACATTTTGTAAAGACTAAAAAGACGATTTCACTTTTTATGGAAATAAGAAGAATGAAAAAGAAAATCATAGGACCAATATCAAAACTTACTAATTCTACATGAATCAAAAACATATTTAAACATAAAAAACTATTTATTTAGAATACATTATAATGTAAAAAATATATTATATTGTTATTTAGCTGTATATAGTTATATAATTTAAAATCAAATTTTTATAAAAGTTATTTTAAAATTTATATTTCAAAAATTATAATTAGTTGGAATTTGTAAATTAAAATTGTGTGAACATTGATCTATAAGAAGGAACAAAGTGTGAAATCAAATAAAAAATTGGCAGGAAAGTGTTAAATGAAGAACACTATTATAATGAATAATAATATTATATTTAAGTTACAGATGTAAAAACATTCAGAGAAAAGGACTTGTGATTCTTGTGACTTAGGTTATCAATGGAGAAAGGGAAAGAAAGTTAGTTTCTAAACAACATATATTATAATTTATTTGAAAGGGAATAAATTAAGAGATAGAGAAGCCAAAAAAATCAAAGTTAATAGTACCTAACTATAATCCTGGTCCAAGCTAGCACACCTAAACTTCAAATCAATGAGTCATTTTCTCCACCAATTATTATATTATTTTGTGGATAATAAAATTTAGGGTTGATTGATGGATATATTCCAATCCAACTAGAGTCATTGGCTTGTGACAAACCGAGGGTAAGATGAATATTAAATATTAAGACCCACAAATAATCTATTACAAGAAAAACTTAGCTCTCACATTCTTATTTTATAAACTAGTTTGTGAAATTGAGATCAATTTAAACTAAGTTACAAGCTGATATCAAAATTTATTTTAAATCCATTAAAATGATTAAATGTATTTTATTTTTTTAATAGAGGTTAAATTGTCTTTGTTTTCTAGATTTCAAATTGATATTTTTAGCCTTTATAATTCGAAAAATAATTTTGGTCCTTTTACTCTAAACATCATAAAAAATCGTGTTTATTATTTGATTAACGCTTATAATTTATATTTATATCACTCCATTCTTGCATTTTTATCTTTTTAATATATGGACCTAGAAATAAAAATAAAATTTTGTTCTCAAATTACAAGAACTAAAATATCAAATTGAAATTTAAAAAACAAAAAAAATAATAATTTGAATTTAAAAATTAATTGAAGAATTATCTATGATCGCACATCAAACTCAATAATACTAAACTTAATTAAATTGAATTGATTATAAATAAGGGTGGAAAAAGTGAAGTCAAATTTGATATAGGTTTTGAATTGACTTGAATTATTGCTAAGTTTAAGTCTATTTTTTTTTACTTATTATTATATGTTGAGAATTTATAGATGATAGTGATATGGTATACTTGAAAATATATGAATAAAATTATTTTTAAGAATAGGAAGTGTGACGTGATTGAGGTATTTATATTGATACAATTCAAAACTTAGATTATTTTAAGAGGAAAATATAAGCATGCTCTTTTTTCATATTCTCATTAGTGTTTAGAACTATTGACATGCATGAAAATGATATGCTAAGATGTGGGAAATAGCTGATAGTCATATGAAAAATATTTATATAAACATATACGTGGGAACATGGATGTTTTGTTGTAGTTGAATATATGTTTTTGTTGTTGTTGGTGCAATTGAAGGGTCAAGAATGATAAAACCACAGAAAGAAATAACTGTGATGTTTTGGAGAAAAATATCAAACAGTTTTATACGGAACTTGTAAACCAGAACTTTTTGTAATGATATTGACTGTTATGACTTTTTTAGACTATGTCTAAATGCATTTTTTTTTATAAATAATGCTTTGCTTATATTTAAGTAGACAAACACTTTGTTTGTGTTTTGGAAAACTTTATTTCCCTTATTCAATGCTTAATTCTTGATTAGGGGTCAAAAAAAATATGTATTATTTTATTAAATCCGAGTTTACATGCTTAAAAGTTTGTATTGAAGGTCTTTTAAGAGTTTCCTTAAAAAAAAAAAAACTTACCAACAAAGCAATTAACTAAACTAAGTAAAAAAAAACCTTATTCATTACTTAAATTATTCTTTATTTTCTAAATGCTAGTACAAAAATAAATAGGAAAATTTATAAAAGTAATAAGCTATTATATTAAAAACTGACACGCAATTTCCCACGAAAAAAAAATAAGAAAAAGTTCTATAAGCTAAAGTAATTAAACAACGGAAAAAGTAATAAAAGAAAGAAAAAAAAAGTTTTAATTAGAATAATTAAATATTTGTACTTTTTTCAGTTGAGAAGAACATTGTTTCATTAGTCACTTATAATCACTCTCTCCTAAAAATAATAATTCAATCTTAAAACATTTCTAGTTATTCAGTGAAAAATTTAACAATTAAATTAATTCTAATAAAACCTGAATTTGAATGTATGTCACATAATATAAAATTTGATTTGTACAAAATAAAAAATATGATTTAATGAAAATTTCACGTGTCTATCACAGGCCATAAAGCCCTAAGAGGTTTTCATATTTCACTCTAGTTCTAAACACAATTTATTTAATAACAACCCCTTTAATTTAAATTAAGGACGTGCAACTTTCAGGAACAGTGGAAGACGAGGACGTTGATCTCCCATTAGGTATTCCACTCAATTATTTTATTATTTTTCATTCAATACAATTATATGTGTATCTTGAGGCATTTTCAAGATCTTCTAGATGTTCTGCCAATTCCAGTACAGTCAAATATTCCAAAACCATCATGATTTGATTGCAATACCAACTATTTGGCCAAACATTTCTATCTGCTTAGGTTTCTTAAGAAATGACAATAATAAAAGATTTATTGTCCCTGGTTGGGTCCAAACCATGTGCTAATCCCCAGTATTACAATTAACAATGTTTAATTGAAATTCAAATTGTGAAAAATGTCTAAAAAGAGAATGTGAATGCAATAGAAATAATGGTAACACATGCAAGGAAGATATTGGCTTAATGGTAGTTAGATAGAAGCATTATTAGATCTTTGAATTAAAGAATATTGATGAAGATGTGGTGGGAGTGTCACTGAAGTCCCATATATTGATTATTATATTAGGAAGGTGATATGAAAGACAAGAGGAACAGCAGGGATGAGGGATTAGTGTGGCCCATGAAATGAACCTTATCTTTGTCATTTGAAAGAGGAACATGGTCCCTGGTAAGTGATTCAGCACCTACTCCAATTTTGTTCCCGTTTAAAGTGCATCAAGAAGTTGCATTGGAATGGACCCATTGCACTGTCACAAAGCCATGACAAAAACTTTCACGTGTACGTGCGGTGCATGTTGCGTCAGAGATCATCAATGGGGCAATAATTGCCTATTTTCTTCCATTAATTTGTCTGCTGTGCAACCTTTTTACTAAGCCACCCTTTTCTCCCTGGGTGTGCTTGGTGCGTGCAAATCAGGTCTACCACATTGGACTAAACCATAACAGTCACATTAAGCGTGTGTTTCCTTCCGTTTTGGGAAACATAAGAGGCCAAGAAAAATGTGGAAAATTCGAAAAACAATATATTAAATAATGAAAAAACATTATAAATTTTATGTTTTATAGATTTGTTTGATGGTGAGGTTTATTCAATGTTACTTGGATCGTTTATTCCATTTTATTTAATAAGTTATCCTGGTTTCTTCCACTAAATTAGTGTTGACTATGTTTAAAGGGTGCCAATATAGTAATGTAATTGAAGATGTGACATTGTAAATATCCATTGTAAATTAATATGCAAAGTAACTTATGTTTAGACTCGTGCTTTTACTAACTTTATCCTCTAACTTCTCTTTTTTTGCCAGAACCATCATTGTTAGGGTCTACCCATGTGTGATTACATTCAGATTTGTTTTAAGAAAAAAAAAATAATTAGAATTTTCTAACTGAAACATTTAGTATCATATCTATTCATCTCTATACTCTTCATTTATTTTATTCATCAGTAAATATGTTTTTTCAATTTTATTATTTATGTTAAAATGATTTAATACCTTATTGAGATTATCTAAACTCTTTATTACATAAACTTAAATGTTGTAAAATACTTCAAGTGGGTCAATGGACTAACTTTTGTTCCCAATAGATATATCACGAGTTTCCAATAACTACTTTTTTTTATCAAAAATACTAATGTTTATCTATTACAAACCATATTTCATCATCAAATTTAAGATATCAAATAACTTTTACTCAAAGTGATATCAGAACTGCACAAGACTAGACGGAAGTCTCAAGGTGAAATTTGATTGCAAATAAAGATTTGGTCACCTATATGCAGAAGGGTTTTACCCCCACACAAGATTGGGTGAGCAATTGATGATACCAAAAAGTTGATGAATCAAAAGAGAAAAAAAATAAAACAAGATTTTTTATTTAATAAATACGTTTTTTCTTTAATCTTGTGATTGATATTAAAGTGGTTTAATAGTTTATTAACACTATCTAAATTTTGTATTTATTGGATAGACTTAAATATTGTAATGGAAATCAAATTTAAACTTCATTGGTCAGTGCACTGCCTTAACCACTCGAAGACCAACCTTCACTCCCAGATACATCACGAGTTTTCGATAACTACCTTTTAACAAGAATACCAACGTTTACGTATCACAAACCATACTTGATCATCGTCAAAGGTGGAATATTTAATAACTTTTCCTCAAAGTGATATGTCATTATAGTTTTCCTATGGTCTAACATGTAGTTCCCCGTTTCCACACCACAAGACTACAACTGAGTCTCAAGGTGAAATTAAATAAGAATTTGGTCACCTGTATAGAGAGGGGTTTTACCTCACCCAAGATTGGCTGAGCAATTGATAATACCAAACAATTGATGAATCAAAACAAAAATAAAAAAAATAAAGGGTACATTTGACAACATTATATCAATCATTTGACCACTTTAGGTCTAGGATTGTAAAGATGTATGAATTTAGGTCTAGGATCGTATTTGGTATGTATCGTCGTGAGCTAAGGTTTATTATGTGACAAAGATTGCAATGGTGGTTGGTTGTTGGATCGTAATTCTTTCATGAGTGACAGTCTTTTTTGATAGTGATGTGTGTAATCTTTCAGTAAGATAGTTGGTTTCCGTTTTAGTAGAGGTATGACTGTGAATTTGTTTTACGATAAGATCATAACAAACTCTTCCTATTTTTTTTTTTAAAGAACGACATTTTCATTCGAACTTTTTTAATTTTTTTCAATTATCTTTTTTCTTTAAACAACAACGTTTCCATTCGAATCTTTTTAATTTCTTTCAATATTTTCATTACCTACATGAAGTTTATTTATTTTTTCTTCCAAATTTATTTGAAACAAAATATAATAATACAATTTTATCCATTCTCATATATAAGTCAATTGTCAAAGAAAGAATGGTATTATTTTAGCAGTTCTTGTTCTAAAAATAAAACAAAATTTCAATTCAGAACTACGACACCGTAGTCTCAAAACCAGATAAGAATCTTTCAGCAATAAAAGAAACAAAAAAAATTCACTCCTTCTACCTTAAGTGAGAGAAAATGAATAATTTACATGTCTATGTTTGTGTTTGAATGGAAAGATAATGACGCAAAAAGTTTGAAATTTGAGTTGAAGGGAATGGAGATAATGCCTTCAATAATACTGCTTTATTTTTCTATTTTATGAAAAAGATGTTGGGCACATAAAAAAAAGCGGAAACCTTGAGTGAAGGTGCTGGAATTGCAGCAGAAAAAGTTGGTGGAGGTAGTCCCTGTCTTTGGTGATGTCTAAGACTTGGCATTGGCGAAGGAAATCTACGTCAGGATTGAGGGAATACTTGGGACTGTGACGGCGGCGCCGGTAGGGAAGAAGGTAAGAGCGCTGCACCAACCACCGCTGTTTACCATTTTGTTTCCTAATAAGGACCAACCACGGTCGTTGACACACACAAACCACCTTGGCTTAGTCCAGAAAAAAAATCACCTTGAATATTTACCATGTCAAATTCTTCTTCAACACTAATTTAATTGAAACCAACGACTCTTTTTAAATAAAATTGAATTAAAAAAATCGAAAAATTATATTAAATAAAACCCTACAAATATGGGATTTTTTTTTATTAAACCTAAATTTTATATAAAAAAAAACTTTAAAAGTTAAGTATAATTGATTATATATTAATATAATTAAGAAAGTTACGAGGCTTAATTATATATTCAAGTTAATTGATAAGGTATACATAATCAATATATGTTTAAAAATGTTTGCTTTTATTATTAATGTTTCTATAAGAAAAATTTTATAATGATTATGTTATTAATTTCTTATAACATTATATATTAAATATAAAAATATCAATATTTTCTAATGTAAGAAAATAAATAATAAAAAAATAGTAAATAAAATAAATTAATTTAAGTTTTTCATTTATTAAGATTTGATAATAATTTTTATTTTAATTTAAATTTTAGTTGAACTCTAATCTATAATTTAAAATTCTATTTATGTTAAATTATTTAAAAGAAAAATACTTTACAAATTAATTTAAACATATATTAGAAAAATTATTTTCTTACATCAATTAATTCTATTATAAGTTCTTCACTCATTTTTTTTCTCAATTCAAATAATTTCACTTCGTATTCTCTTTCCCTTTTTTTTTCATTTTACTCTTTTTTAATCTAAACAAAGCATAAGTTTTATGGTTGAAAAATAATTATATATATATAACTGTATTTTTATCTTATGTTTAAATAACCTTATAAATAAACCACTCTGATACTGATACCCTTTTGGTATCAGAGCTAGAAGCAAAAACTGGGAACTAAAAGAACAGTTTTGTCCACAAATTCTCAAGAAGAGTTGTGCGAACATCTCTCTTCAATTTCTCAAACTCAAAATCTTATCCTGAAGGAAATAAAAAAACCTTATGGAGTTTATTACAACATTTACTTCATAGTCTGTTGATGTGGAGTAAACCTGTGGATTTATGTGGTATTTTCCTGAGGCATACCTGCAAATTTCTTCTTCTGCTATATTTGCATATTTGTTTTTCTTTTTCTTTAGGATAGCTCCCCATCCTAATTCACATCCATCACATTCTATAACTAAAATTTTGTTCTTATCTATTAAAAGAAATAAATCTAAAGAAATTTAAAATATTACAAAAATTTCTTTTGAAGATCCATCGACAGGAAGCCGAAGTCCCTGGAATATATGTAAAAATACAGGCGTACTTCAATTCCAGAAATATCTGTTGCAATAGTGATGAACTATGCAAAAAAGTCTCCAATGGTAACTGCCCATGCAAGGTAAAATTCTTGTTCCGAAAAGCAGCCATTGATATGGAGCAATACAAAGTATTAGAGTACGAAGATCTTGCTCTCACTCCAAAACTTTTTCTTGAGTATGGATTATTAGACTCAGTTCTAATCCCTCCATCCAAAAAGTTTGACCAGTTTGAGCCAGCTGAAAATGAGGCTATAAATTACCTACAAGCAGTAATGATGAATCATGTTGCTTTAAAAATTACTTCTTGTCCTCCTAGGATCAGTGGAGGAGGATCACATGCCACACATGTCATCAAAGTTCTCTTCGACGATCATGTAGAATATCCAATTTTATATAATGAAGGATATGAGGCATGGGAAATAATTGGTAATTTAGATTATCAATATAATCTGTTTAGAGCCCAAATTATGGGAAACGACTGGTTTTTCTCAGAAAAGGATGAAGCTAATTTCAACCTGATCAAGGAGACTCCAACAACAAAGATGTTCCTCCCAATTGAAAATGGGAAGATATTTTTACCATTCCCTCAAGAGCAAAACAACAAGCTTGTCCAGCACTTTCAACTCGAAAAGATAAATCAGAAGATTTATGAATTATCCGGAAGCTATGGACAAAAGACTCCTACAAATGACATATCTATGTCAGAAAATTCAGATAATCCAGAGCCTACAGAAGACTTTGGAGAAACGTCTGAAACCATCTCGGTTAAAAGATAAGAACGAAATTTTTGAAGATTTGAGTATTGTCTGAGATTAACAGATAATCTTTTGTTATGGTTAGGGATCTATTTTCATTTAATATGAAATCTAAGCCTAATACTAGCTTTTCTTGTACAGGGACTAAATCCATGACATCAATTTTTGGAATAAATATTTTCTTTCCAAACAAATCACAATTGGTTGATAATTGGATTGTTATATTTTTTATTTGTAAATTATTTTCCATAATTTCTCCAGACATTATTCTTGTCCTAATAGTCTTACTACTTTGGACAATATTTTGTTCTGGGGTTAAGGATTTACAAATAATTGTTTGTGTACAACCTGTGTCAACTAGGACTTGTACTATTTTTTCTGTTTTTCCAAAATTATTTATTTTGGGAAAAGTTAGTTTTACCAAAATTTTTAGATTTCGGATTTTGTTTTTGTTACAGATTAATGGTATACAGTCGTGCTGTGTAGCCATTAAGGAGTTGTTTGTCTCATTATACATATTAGATGTAGAAGTTTTTTCTAATGAGTTTTCGTAATTTTCATACAAAAAATTAAGAGTGTTTTCTAGAGTATTTACTCTATTTTCTAGATTTGATATCCTACTAGATGTTAGTTTGTCTGAATTTCTTTCTTCTCTTTGTTCAGGAAAGTTAATTTTGTAATTTGTTTTTAGACAAGTTTTACAAAAAATTTTGTAACATAAAGAGCAATGAGCTCTTTTGTCTTTATGTGGATACCTATTACAGGTATTACAGGCTATATG
>Ga0209489_103914_pt1 | contig 28298 bp, 13 predicted proteins | sample SiratrowhiteBW_FD_187527 | JGI IMG/M metagenome (GOLD analysis project Ga0209489, IMG submission 187527) | Root nodule microbial communities of legume samples collected from California, USA - Siratro white BW (SPAdes) (version 2) | ecosystem: Host-associated > Plants > Roots > Nodule | place... | reverse complement strand
GAGTAATAGCCAGTTTGAGAGTTTGGAATGTCTCAGTGGCTTGAGAGGACCATTGGAACTGGTCTTTCTTCAACAAGTCAGTCAAGGGACTTGCAATGCTAGCATAACCTTTGATAAATCTTCTGTAGTAACCTGTTAAGCCAAGAAATCCCCTCAATTGTTTGACGTTAGCAGGGCATGGCCACTGTAAAACAGCCTGAACCTTATCTTCCTTCATAACAACTCCTTGTCCTGAAACTGTGTGTTCCAAGTAATCTACTTGTTATAGTCCAAATGAACATTTGGATAATTTAGCATACAATTGATGCTGTTTCAGGACTTGTAAAACCACTTCCAAGTGTTGTAAGTGCTCTGTCCAAGAGGGACTATACACAAGGATGTCATCAAAGAAAACTAAAACAAATTTTCTTAGAATTCCTTGGAAAATGTCATTCATTAGAGACTGGAAGGTGGCTGGTGCATTTTTCAGTCCAAATGGCATAACAATGGTGAGTTCTGAATGCTGTCTTATATCTATCTTCATCCTTGACCAAGATTTGGTGGTATCCGGATCTAAGGTCCAGTTTAGAGAAAAATTGTGCTCCAAATAGTTCATCAATCAACTCGTCAACCGTTGGTATGGGAAAACTATCCTTCATCGTAATAGCATTAAGGGCTCTATAGTCAGTGCAAAATCTCCATGAGCCATCTTTCTTTTTCACCAAGATCACAGGGGAGGAGAATGGACTAGTACTTGGGGCTATGATTCCTTCATTCAGCATATCACTAATCATCAGCTCAATTTGGTGTTTCTGGCTATGTGGATACCTATAAGGTCTGACCTTGACAGGAGGGGCTCCTTCAATCAATGGAATTGCATGGTTATGAACCCGTTCAGGAGGTAGGCCAGTTGGTACGTCAAAAACCTCCTTGTAAGTGTGCAGTAACAGTATCAATTCAGGTTCCATATTGTCAGGTAAGTCCATCCAATGATCCTGAGGTACGACAGGTTTTTCAACCTGTAATGTAAACAGTTGAGCAATAGATTGTGTGTGACTAAATCTTTTAAGGTGGTGGAATTGAGCTTCTCTGGTTAGAGGATCGTTGGCACCATGCAATGTAATGAATTTACCATCTAAATAAAACTTAAGAGTTAAGTTGCTGTAGTCAGAGATGTGAGGCCCTAGAGTAGCTAACCAAGCTGCTCCCAGTACAAGATCTGCTCCAGAAACAGGCAGTAAATACACCGGTAAGTTCAGCAAGTTTCCTTGAATTTGGACTTGCAATGCTTTCACCATTCCTTCAGCAGTTAATGAATTTCCATTACCAACCAGAACTTGAAAGTTGGGCACGGGTTCTATAGGAAGCTTAAGACAATGTGCTAGCCTTGGTTGAAGGAAATTATCGGAGCTACCACTGTCTAGTAGCACTTGTACTTCCAATTCATTGATAGTACCCGTAAACTTCATTGTTCCAAGCCCAAAGGAACCATTTAAAGCATTATAAGGGAGATGATGGTCAAGTATTTGAGGATTGTCTGCCAATGAGGTATCATCTGGTGGGTCAGGTAACTTGTCAAAATTTGCATCCTCCTCATATTGTAAGATAAAATATTGTCTATTGGGACATCTACGAGTTGGTGAGAACTTTTCATCACATGTGAAGCACAAGTTCTTTTCTCTCCTTAATTGCATTTCAGCTGTGGTCATCTTCTTGACATAGGTTGGTTTTGTTGAGGAATTAAAATTGTTTTTAGGTTTGGATAAAAGTGGTGGTAGGCTAGTGGATTTCGAGGTTTGAGAAGTGATGTGGCTTGTGTTTGGTTGGCTTGTGTTTGAGGTTTGTGTTTTCGGGAAGAAGCTGGTAGTGTAGGTTTTAGGTTTGGTAGTGTATTTTTCTTCATACAGTTTGGCCAGGGATACACTTCTTAACAATGTGGAAGGGTTTTGGGCTATAACATCTCTCTTGATATCATGTTGCAAACCTCCAACAAAGCAGTCTAGTAATGCTTCAGAGGTTACCCCTTGTACACGGTTTGCAAGTGCAATAAATTGAGTATAGTATTCATGTACAGAATGAACTTGCTGAAGCTTAAATAAATCTGATCGAGGGCACTCATAAGGGGAAGGGCCAAATTCAGTTTCCAGAGCTCAAGTAAAATCAATCCAAGAGTGAAATGGATTGGTTCTTACCTGCATTTGATACCAGGGTATTACATCTTTGTCCAAGTGAATGGAAGCTATTGTCAATCTCTGCTCATCTGGGGTGTTGTAGTAGTTGAAAAATTGTTCTGCTCTGAAAATCCAGTGAAGAACATTACTACCATCAAATCGAGGGAAGTCGAGTTTAATGTTTCAGACCTGGAAGGGCTGGTTACTCCCTGAGGTTTCTAGTGGCCTGATCATTTTCTGCAGCTCAGTTTCTATGGTCTGAAAACGTGTTTCCTGGTCCTGTGTTTTCACAACAATACTCTCCATAAGTTTTTTTATCTGTTGGTCTCTCAGATCTAAGGCATCAGACAACTTCTTAACCTGTTCAGGAAGATCCTTTAAACGACCAATTTCTCTAGAGATTTCAGTGAGGCGTGTGTTGTCTGCCATTGATGAAAGCATCAATATAACAGTGACAGAAATAAAAAAAAATGAGGAAATGAGCTCAACGACTCTTGATTGAATTCAAGAGAATCTTTCTTACAATGCAGCTTCAACAGAGGCAAGTGTAGCTAAGAAAACAATAATGGCAGAGAAAAAAAAAACAACAACGAAGGATGATTGTAGAAAATAACAGAGAGAAGAAGAAGGCTACACACAGCTCCCTTTCTCTTTCTTACATTTTTCTATTTATACTAGCTAATGCACCAATCAAAATCAGCTAGCCTAGAATTAGTTATCTTGGTTCTCGCACCTCTACCAAGCCTTTTTTCCTCATTTTCTATTGTTTCCTCATTTGGGCCTGTTGTACTTGGGCCTGCAATTCCAATTCCTCTGAAATCATCCTTTGAGCCTAATATGCTTGTTACAAAACATTTCAAGAATCTTAATTATCAATGGTGTAAGATGCAATGCAGAAAATAAATCGATGGAGTTTCCAATAAACCAATTTATTTTTTGGCAGAACAAGCAACAAACAAATCTATATACAAAGATAACCAATAGGCACAACAGAATTAAAATCCAGTGATCAAAATATGCAGAATACAATGGAAACAACCACAATTTAATATAATATTCAACCTAAGAGATAAATCACATCAAACTAGTAGCTATGCACTAATAAAAATGAAATGAACAAAAATAGCAAGACAAATATCCAAGTGTATACAACAGATTAGGCAAAAGTGAATTGAAAAATAGCTGCAATAGCTAATTTTAGAACAACAACAAAAGTACAGAACCAATACAACAATCGGCTAATCACAATATCAATTAAAATATAGTAGCACCTAATCAACAATTACAAGAATTGAAATCAAGAACACATGTAAACTAAATTTCAAAACAAGAAGACATAACACATCAATTCAATCATACCGAAACATATAGAGACATATGTAACTATAATACCTTGGTTTCCTTTCAATCCCTAGTATATTGGTTTCATTTCAACCATAATGATTACATACATAACACATCAATTTCACCATACTAAATCATATAGAGACATATGTAGCCATAGTACCTTGGTTTCCTTTCAACCCCTAGTACACTGGTTTCATTTCAATCAAAATGATTACATATAACTCTATAACTCAGACATTACACATATCATTTCAGTTCCATCACAATAATCAAAATATTCTCACATGTTACTATCTAACATCATTACTTAAAATAGTTCAATTAATCACTCCAAATCAATATAAAAGTCAAACTCATTCAGTGCTCACAGACCAGTCAGACCTGTAAGAAAGGCTTGAGCACTGAGAATAACATATTCAAGTCTTCTATCCTAAACTTCTATTTGAAAGTAACTCACTAGATAAAAACAAGTTACTAGCTTCCCTTACTTGAGATGACGATCTCTAAAACAATTCCTCCAAACTAGTTAGTGACACTAATCAAATCTCTAGGGATATAGAACAAGTTATCCAAACAAAATCAGATTTTAGTATGATCTTATTTAATTTGAGAGAAATATTTTTTTCAAATGTGGCTATCATGATTGATGATAAAAATTTAAGAAAAAACATAGAATAATGGATCTTTAGAGTAAATAGGAACTTACTCAGTTTGAAGTTCTCATCAGATAGAAATGTTCTTGAGCTCCTTAGCTATTAGAGGGTGCAATCAGATTCTAAAACACATAAGATAAAGAAACACATAAGATAAAGAGGAAAAAAAACTAAAAAAAAGGGAGGGAGATTTTGAGAGTGAGAGAGAGGCATATAGGAGACACAGAAGAAAATGTTGTGCATAAATTAAAAGTTATTAATACTTTAAAATAATTATATTAATACTTATTTATATAAAAAAATAATCCAATTCAAATTAAAAATAATAGACCGTTAAAATTAAATACTAAGAATTCAAATTAAAATAGTATGTAGCCGTTAAATCCTTAAAAATATTCACAAGAATGGTAGAAATAAATTTTTTTATCTCTCAGGAATCTAAAATTGAAAAAATATGTTTTCCATCAAACATTCATTCAAGAAACAAGTTTTCCGAAAAAAAAAAAAGTATTGTCATGACTGAAAATCTGATATTTCTAAATGAAAATAAAATTTTACTAAAAAAAGTACCATCTTACTCATTACACAATAACGAATTAATTTTTTTAATAAAAGTAACACATTAACTTAAGGTTATTATAATGAGTGCAAATCTGCCTTGTTTAAATGAAAATAAAATTTTACTGAAAAATACCATCTTGATTTTATTAAATCACTTTAAAAAATGAATTAAATTGAGAATTCTGTTTCCATAACTCAACAATTTTATTTAATTTTTCTACTACTTATTTTTATATTTTTTAACAAACTAAAAAGTTCAAAATTTAATTCAAATATCAATATTATAATTTATCATAATTTTTCCTTCAATTTCAGTTTTATTATAAACATATATTTACAAAATTATTATGATTTATTTTCTTCAATTTAAATTTCTTAAGAAAATATAAAATATAAATAATTTATCATTTATATTTCCATTATAATAAATTAATTCAGATGTAATTCTCTTTATATTTTTATTATCCTTTCAAAATTTTAATTTCATGGTTTCTATAATATTCTATTTTCATCTTAATTTGAAACCTACTAATAATTACAACTTTAATTTTATATAAATTTAAGAAAAATATATAATTTTTTTTACATTTTTTTATTTACCACTCTCTCATTCACATTAAAAATAAATCATTCCAAATTTTAATTCAATTTTTAATAAAAAATTGTATTGTAAACTATTTTTTATTTAGAGAGTATTTTTTAATAGTTTAAGTTTAAACAAAGAAAATAATTTTAGAAAACGCAGCTGGAAATATTTAATAAAAATTTAGATAGTTTTTCTAGAAAATATTTATTTTAACTTAGAAAATTTAGATTTTCACTCATTAGAATAATTTTCAGTAAAAAAAGAGAATACTGTATTACATCTATTAAAAGAATTATTTGTTATTATATAAAATGATTTAATATGGTAACCTTTTGGTATAATTGTTTAGTTTAGAAAAAATAAATTTTCACCCATGACAACAATTTTTTGAACAACTTGTTTCAGAAATGATTGTTTTCCGTAAAAGATAAACCAAATAAACACAAATTTCACCACTGTTGTGAATTTTCGGAAAGATTAATGGTTCCATGTTATTTTAATTTGAATTCTTTAGTGTTTTAATTATATAGTCTATTATTTCTAATTTGAATTTAGTCTATTATAAGTTTAAATATAATTATTTCAAAGTGCAATAACTTATAACTACAGAGCAATTATAATGGAAAAGTTTAACATTAAATTTATTAAGAATATCTCCATTTCTGAATAATCCATTTTATATGCTGATTTAAGAGTTTAACGTCCGAGTCTTATAAAATATTTTATTCAACATAACATAAAAAATAAGATAATAAAACTTAAGATTATGAAAATAAAAGATTTCTTTTTCATAAAAATATATATTTCTATCAATAATCAAATAAAACATTAAAGAAAATGTAGTTTTATAGGACCAGTACATTAGAATAAAAGCTAAAAAGATATTAAAAGTATTTAATATAGTAAAACATGCAAATTAAATCAAATTAAAATATAATAAAAATACTCTTAGGTTTTGTTTGGTTGAGGAAGTGGATTTGAGGGGGTGGATTTGAGGGGATGAATTTGAGTGGATTGTGTGTGGATATTAAGGTTGTTTGGATGAATGGATAGATAGTAAGATTTGAAGGAATTTGAGGAGATTGATTATGAAAGTTTGGGAATGATTTGATATTGTTTTAATTTTTTTAATTGATATATTTTAGAAATTACTAATTGACCCTTGTGCACATGGCAAATCCTTAACCCACTTAAAGGGGTATTCTGTAATTTCCAAAATCATGATCCACTTACAAATTCCACTTCATTTATGAAGGCTATTTAGTAATTTCAAGTTTCATCTCTTCAAATCTCTTCACCTATACCATCCTCCAAATCCTTGTCATCCGTTATCTCAAATTAGGTCAACTAAACAATCTCCGTCCCCTAAATTTATCATTTTAAACAATAAATCCCTCCAAATTAATTCAACCAAACATAATAGAATGTAAATCCTTTTTACATGAGTTGACTACATACACATTCTTTTTTGTAATTGCACACACCATGTGTTAAGTATCCATTTTTTTTGGGACAAACAGTGAAACACTTGTCATTGTCTTCGCAGTTGTTATATAGTATTTCTACGTAAATCTCGTATGTTTTTGCAAGCCTTCCCTCTACCATTTTCGATGCTCTTCCTTCATTTTCTACATAACACAAACCATATTCAATATTCAACTATATTCAAATCAAATAAATCAAAAATATAGATTGAAACCAAAACATACCTATGGTGGTTGAAAGAACTAGTATCACCATGAAAATTGAAATCAAGATCTTCATCTTAGTTTGATTTCACAACGATGTACCCTTTCTTCAATTTGATTCTCTTTTGGTCCACCTCATACCATATTGATGGAAAGGTAAGGTTAGGCAGCGAAAAAATTACACAAATTTAAATAAATTACACAAATTATATGCGCAAAAAGTAAAACATTTCCCAAAAGAAACATAATATATGGAAATGCAACAAATTCTAGTGAGTATAAAAATAAAGATGTAAGAGAGAAAACCCCCAAAGAGAGGACATCACACCAATTTTTAATGTGGAAACCCCCAATGAGGGGGACAAAAACCACGAGACCCAGTCAAGAAAAAGTCTCAACTATAAAATTATCAAATAGTACATAGAAGCACTTTTGAAAAAATAATCTTAGTTTTACTCATAGACAAATAGTGAAAAATGCTTAACAAGTAAATAGAGCGAATGAGTAGCCATCCAGAGTACACAAGAACTATAAAATGGCAAAAACGACACAATTTGTTCTACTCACTCTTCTTGTATGAGAATAAAAGCATTAAGTTATTCACTTAAACCTATTGGGCTTCCACAATATTTTTATTTTAAAATAAAATATTATTGGGCCTGAGAAAGATTTTTGGACATATTATTCATAGATAACATTTAGTATTTAGTATGAAGAGAAATTTTGTATGAATATTGAGAATTATGATATATTACAAAATACTAATTTTATTTGCATGATTAAAATTATTACAAAAATGTTTGAGTTTTATTGAAAAATTCAATTCGTTATTATATAAAATGATTTAATAAAATCAAGATGTTGTTTTTTTTAGTAAAATATTTATTTTAATTTAGAAAATCTCATTATAATAATTTTTTCAGTAAAAAGAGAATAAGGTATTGCTTTTATTAAAACAATATTTAGTTATTATATAAAATGATTTAATAATAGTAAGATGGTAATTTTTTAGTAAAATTTTTCTTCTAGTTTAGAAAAAATAGATTTGCACACATGACAATAATTTTTTGGACAACTTGTCTCATAAATGAATGTTTTATTTAAAAAGATAAACTAAATACACAAATTTTCAACTTTACATTCTTCTTGGAAAACAAAATTTTTCCTTATACACCATTGTTGTGAATTTTCGTAAATATTTAATGGCTTCATATTATTTTAATTTGTATCCTTTTAATTTGTATTATTTTAATTTGAATTCTTGAGTATTTTAATCATACCGTGTACTATTTTTAATTTGAATTGAATTATTATTATCAGTTGTTCTTATATAAAATAAGTATCAATATAATTATTTCAAAGTGCAATAGCTTATAATTATGTAACAATTATGATTAAAAAAATTAAAATTAAACATTTGTTAAGAGTACCTCCATTTCATGATGATTCACTGGTTTATAATATTAGGATTTGAGTCTTATAAAGTTTTCTATTTTCTATTGAATATGATAAGAAAATAAGATCCGATAAAACTTAGGATCATGAGAATAATTTTTTTATTAAAAAAATATATTTCTGCTAATAATAAAATAAAATACTAAGAGTGTAAATTTTTATAAGATCATTATCTTAGAGTAAAAATTATAAAAAAAAATTAAAAAGTATTATGACATTATGAAATATAAATTAAATTAAATTAAAATATAATAGAATGACTCGTGGAAGGAAAGGCTCTGCTTGCATCTTCATCTTATTTTGTACCATGGTATACTTGGTGAGAAGTTAATAATTATTCATGACAAGTTCAAAATAAGACAAAAAAGAAAAGGAGATTAGAACCATAAGCATAATATGAAACAATAATTTTATTTGTAGAATCCAACACTTTTACATGTGAAGTAACATTAAAATTGTAATTGGAAGAAGATGAAATATTTAATATGGGTGATGGCACACAATTTTTTTTTTAATTGCATACGATACTTGCTAAGTATCCATATTTCTTGTTGCAAATAGCTTTACATTTATTGTATAATATTTCTATGCAAATCTTGTACAATGTTTTTCTCAACCTTTGTTCCTCTACCATTTTTAATGGTTCTCCTTCATTTTCTACACAAAACTAACCATATTCAATAGTCAACCATTATTCAAATAAAAAAAATAAAAAGAATAGATTAAAACCAAAACATACCAATGCTAGTGGAAAGAACTAGCACCGCCATGAAAATTGAAGTCATTGTCTTCATCTTAGTTTTATTTGAGAGCAATAAATCAAATTAAAATATGATAGAATGAGTCTTAAAATGGAAATCCTAAAATTTCAGTTATACATGTAAATATATTATTGAACATTTTAAGAAGTGGAAAGAATACGAAGTGTAGATGGTTTAATATGAAAAAAAAATGTTAAAGAATTCTCGAAAGATGAATTATCGATACTTAAGTTTTTAGGAATTATGCAAGGAAAAAAATCCTAAAAAATGACATGAAAACATTTTTTTTAACAAAAGATGCAAGTAAGTTGAAAGATCATCAAAATTTGAAGATGGTAAAATTTGGTTGCAGGATCATCAAAATCATCAAAACTTAAAAGATGGTGTTGTTAAAACATATTAAGAAGATCACTTATTCGTTGAAATTTCATTATCAAAGGTATGTTTTTCGTCACAAGAACATCTCATTGACAACGATAGTTATAATCTTTTCTATTTGCTATGAGAAAGTTTAGAGAGTATATGATAGAGCATGGTGAACCTCTTCAGAAGCAACTTACAATTTGTGGAGTCAATTTTAATCAAAATAGACTTCTTAACAAGAAATATGTTGAAAAATTATTTTTACTATTTTTTAGAAATGATGAAAATATTGAGATAGGAATTCAAATTTGCACATATGATATTGGTAAGAATAGTTACACTCTAACATTCAAGAAGTGGACAAATAAATACTATGTCTAGAATTGTGGGTGGAAAGATTTCTTCCAATTTCATAAACTACACAAGAATGATATAATTATATTGTGGATATTTTGTCATTCAAGTCATAGTAAATTATGTTTGGCTCTTTGAAAATATATTTGGCTGAGTTCAAGAGGGGGTGAATTGAACTTTAAAAGATTTTTCCAATTTAAAACACTGAAAATAGTTTAGTGAATCGAAAACCTTTTCTGAATCTCAATGATAAAAGATTTAAGGTGCAGTGGTGAAATAAATCGATTTCAGGCACAAATAAATCGATTTATTTTGCTGGCAGAGAGCAAATTTCAAACAGCACACACACTAGTTGAATTTTATGCAGCAAAAATGATTCTAAACAATATTATCCAACAAAGGCAGTATGAAGCAAATTAAATCACACAATTTCAAAGTAATATATCACACAGATTCAATCACACCTAATTGCACACAAGATAGAACACAAAGAGAAATACTAATACTCAATTTGCAAGTTTATGTAACTGAGATATATCAAAAACAATATCAACCAAGAATGTCAAGTCCAATGCAACTATATCAAACACAAAAGTTCAACAGACTCATTATAAAGATGATCAATATCAAAGATTCACAATCACTTCAATAGTATCATACCAGCACATGAAAGATAGTTTTACAAATCAGTACTGAAATACTTATTTTGGATTTCAAAAATTAAGAAGAATTAACACTGCTACTATTAAGATCAGATTGGATAGTCACTAAGATTGAAAACAGATATTGAAATTCAATTACTGCAATAATAGCAGTTCTGCAAGTTATTCAGAATTCAATTGGAACAAATCAGTTGTGATTTGAAATTAAAAAACAAAGACATAATCTTTGTAGAAGAGTCATAAAACAAATTACAATTTGAGGTTTTAGTATAATATCAAAAACAGATTGCTTTTCAGTTTCAGAGATGTTACAGACCGTTGTGAAGGCAAAGTTATACCCTATTCAAATCACAAAAACCAAACCCAATGAGCATAATAGCAATTTAAACCAATTAGTCTTCAGATTATCAAGAATCAATTCTATTACCACTTAATTCCAATGAGCAGCGCAAGAACAATTTAGAATTGAAAGAGTAAGGTCAAGAACAACAGAACAAAGTCAGTTATACTGGTTCACCCTTCCTTAAGGGCTATGTCCAGTCTCCTTTGCCCCTCAAGCAAAGAAAGTTCCACTATATCAATTAATTGTTCAATTTACAACCAATCACACAATTCCTACTCCCTGTAAGAATCAAGAACCCACTGAATTGATCAACTACTCCTTGCAGTCCCCCAATTAATTCAGCAAACAAACAAGGCTAAATCCTATAGCCTAAAACAGTACGAACATTCAAGTGTTTTACAGAATTACAAACAATCAACGCATATCTTGATACAAAAGGGATCAAGAATGGTTAAGAAAGACTCCCTGATTGACGTGCAGAAGAGACCTTTGCACAGTCTTGAAGAATTCCAATGGCACAGTGAATTGGTCAAGAGTGATTCTTCAAGAAAAAGCCCCAATTGATTTTGATCAAGAAATTCTCAATTACCCAAAGTTTTTTTTTTTCACAGTGATCTCAAGAATTAACTCTTAATTTCTGTAATTCAGACTCTAGCGCATGTTAGAAACCTTGCAGTTTTTATAAAGGAAAAACCCCCAATTCTGTTTTTCACAAATCAGTTATTTAAGTTCTGCCAGACACGAATAAATCGATTTCATGAAAACTGGAATCGATTTATTTTTGTCCAGTGTAGTGTATTTCAAACCAGTTTGCACCAAACTTTAGCTAGCTCACTTTGATTAGTTTTTAATCACTCTTAGACCATTGTACTGGTAGACTTCTCCTCAATTATGCATAGGTTCTTTGCCAATCAAGCTCTCTCTCACTCACACAAGACCAAATCCCAAATCTCCCTCAATTGCTTGCTTGCTTTGTCTTGCTTGTTTTGTCTTGTTTGGCTTCATCAAATCTTTATTCTTGGGAGGTGATGAAATGCACATTTATTGAAATCTTTATCAACCTATTATGATTGGCTTAATGGTGAGAGTTTAGATCGTTTGTGTATTCTAGATTGTAACCTCATTATGATTGTGTATAAAAATGTTTGAAAATACATTAGTGTTTACTTGATTTTCTAAAAAAAATACAAGCATAAGCATAGCACAATGTTGGTTGCTATTCAAATTCCTACATTCAATTGTATAAAAATCATAATTTTGTTTTCAAAGTACATAGGATTTTGTTTTTACTTGTGCAACATATGTATTTGCATTTTCTATCTCACTCTCTTATTTTAAATGATTTAAAATTTAATATTTCTATATATTTTAAACAAAATAGATATATTATTATCAAATATAAAATAGAATATTTAGATATAGATGATTATCTTATGTTGATAAATAATTATAATTATCTTAAATAGTCAATCAAGACAAACATATTTTGGTAGTATTCAACGTCATAAACCATTATCTTTTTGTTATTATTATAAGTGATAAGTACTTTTTAATTTTTTTTCAGCTTTCCATTTTCATATTATGAATTCTATAAGAAGAGAATGTGTTTGTTAGTGTAACATCTCATATTTTTCACATAATAGGAACTCCATGGCATAGAAATTCTATGATAAGCCTACATACAAATCTTTATACATTCATAAGAGTATTCCAAAATATACTTTTCTACATGAAATTTAATAAAAACATCTTCATACAATCACAACATAAAATAAAAAAACAAAAAATTATCCATCAGCTCACTGAGGAGTCATACCACCTGTCAAGAATCCTCTGCTCACATGTAACATAAGATCATAGCAGATTTAAATATAAAACAAACAACATACCAAAGTAAGTGGTAAGCTAGAAACTTTAAAATATACAATCATAAAGCTTAAATCTTCTATATTAACCAAAATACCAAAACTGAGGCACTTACAATCATCTCATACATCACACTACCATTTTCATTTTTATTTCTATATAATAACACATGCTATACGTACATTAATTCATATATAAAGATACTTGACTCTACTTCCGGACTCATGCATTGAGTTAGACTCAGAGGTTTGCATCTATCATACAATTCCAAATTATGAATCCACAAAGTCCCCAAATCAATTAATCATCAACTTGTATGACAATGTTAGTGCCCCTGAGACTCTTTTGACCAATTATATTTCAAACTACTGTCACTCAGTCTGAACCTCCATTGACTTTCACCAACTAGTAATCTTTATCTATGTGATTCCAATATACTAGTAGAGTTTGGATACCTCCGTCTCGACAAATTCTCAAATAATGCACATCCTAACCATGTCAAAACGGGTATCTCCTTTCCTGAAGATACCATGTCTCGATTACAAACCATACATCCCAATATAATACCATACATTATTTATAACAAAACTAAAGTGCATCATCAAAACAATTCAAGCACAGTTTAATAACCAATTTCAGAGGATTCATCCAATATCAAACATCAAGTTTCGTCATCCTATCACACACTATGACTTTGACAACATCATATAAACACTTCAAAATCAGAAGCTACTACTCATACATGTTTCAATAAATTAAAAGAATTATCAAAATCAAGCTACCTAGACTAACAATATCAAATAATTTCTCTATTACCAAATTAAGGCTAATTTAAAATAAAATATCAAATTAATTCAACTCATTCCATGTTCAAAATCAGTCCAAACCTCCCAATTGAAATAACACACAATGTCTCCAACACAAACACATTTACTTCTCAAAATCTACCTTCTCGAATTGAACATAAAACACAGCACCTCAATAACTCCTAACTATATATGAAATTATAGATAAATAAGTAATACAAGCACATTTAGGTCTTTAAATTTGGGTTCTATAAAGTTATTTAAGAGTCAGCTTCCCTTATCTATCTAAGAGGAGAATCACCTAAACTCCAAGCTACAGCTTGCAAGGATAACTCAACCTGTAATATAAAGTTTTGATCAATGATTTTAATCTACACTAATGATCCAAAACGAGCTATGATCATCCTTGATGCCTTTTTTATGCTTCTAAGACTATATGCAATAAAGTGCACACAGATTTTCTTTTTTTAAAAATCCTAAACGGCTAAAAAATAGGAGAAAATTAATTCTTACTTGAACTAAAAATGGTGACCTGCTAAAAGTGTTCTATCCTACACTGAGAATTGAATAGAGATTTTAATTTTCAGTATGAAGCAAAAAGAAAACTAGATTTTTGAAAGAGAGAAGATAACATAAATAAAAGTATAGAATTTTATTGTCTAGAGAGGGAAAACTATATAGAGGGAAAACTATAGAATAATTTTCTGATCCTTATGCCAGCATCATGTTAAGTGTTTCATCTTTTTCCAATTACAATTTCAATACTTCATATATAACTCATAATGCTAATTCCTTCAAATAAAATAACTCTTTTATATTATATTTGTTCTTATAATCTTTTTACTTTTAACTTTTCATCCATTATTCTTCGGTTATGATAAAGAATCGGAGTATATAAAAAAAACAAAGATAAATATTTAATTTTAAGTTTTTCCAATCATAATTTGTTACATAATTAAAAATTATTACATTTTAAAATAATTATATAAATACTTAGTTATACAGGAACAACGGATAACAATAATCTAATTTAAATTAAAAATAATAGACGGTTTGGATTAAATAGTTAAGAATTTAAATTAGGATGGTATGTAGCCGTTAAATCCTTAAAATTTTCACAAGAATGAGAAGGAAAAAAATTTTGTATCCCAACAATCTAAAATTGGAAAATTGTGTTTTTCCATAAAGCATTCATTCAAAAAACAAGCTTTTTCACAAAAAAAGTATTATCATGAGTGAAAATCTAATATTTCTAAATTAAAATAAAATTTTATTAAAAAAAGTACCACCTTACTCTTATTAAACCATTTTATATAATAATGAATTAATTAATTTTAATAAAAGTAACACATCAACTTCAAATTATAGTCATGAGTGCAAATCTATCTTTTTCTAAATTAAAATAAAAACTTAATTTAAAATACCATCTTAATTTTATTAAATCGTTTTACACAAAAAGAAATTAAATTTTTAATTAAATTAACACGGTATTTTTTTATTTCTAGAAAAATTCAAACATTTTCGGTAAGAATTTAACTATCCGAATAAAATTTAATAATGTTTCAATATATCATGATTCTCAAATATTCATATGAGATTTCCTTTTATAACAAATGCTTTCACATGATCCTAAATGATTCCTATTAGTAATTAAAATATAAGAGTGCTCCTAATAATGTTTTTGATTAAAATAATAAATACGTGATGGATTCATTTCCAATCGCGCATCTATAATATTCCCTCTCAATATACTTTAACACTGAGTAGAGGAAACTTTTTTTCTTTTTCTCCACTAATATTTTTTTCTAAAAAATCACTCAAGGACTACGCTTCCTATTTTAATTTCTTAATTAATACCATTACATCTTAATTTCCTAAGTAGGATTATTTATAACAGTAATTGAGAATTATCAGTCTGACTCTTTTCTCCTCTAGTACCTTTTTTCCAAAATTTTCCAAAAAAATTACTCAAAAATCTTCTTAATTTAATTCCCTAAATTAGCACTATTTATTATACTAATTAAGAATTCTTTTCCTATAATCCAACAATATTATTTAATTTTTGCTATTACTTATTTTTATATTTTTTAACAAATTAAAAAGTTCAAACTTTAATTCAAATATCAATATTATAATTTATTATAATTTTTTCTTCCAATTTCAGTTTTATTATAAAAATATATTTACAAAATTATTATAACTTATTTTATCCAATTTAAATTTATTGTCAAAATATAAAAATTAAACAATTTATCATTTATTTTTTTATTATAATGAATTAGTTCAGAATAGGTATAAAATATTTCATTTCATGATCTTTCTATTTGTATTATCCTTTCAAAATTTTATTTTAATCATTTTTATAATATTTTTTATCTTAATTTGGAACTAATTAATGAATATTCTACATATTTTTTTTTATTTACCTCTCTTTCTCATATAAATTAAAAATAAATATTTCTAAATTTTAATTCTATTTTTAGTAAAATATTTTACTGTAAAATATCTTTTACTTAGTTGGTAATTTTTAATGGTTTAAGGTTTGAACAAAGAAAATGATTTTAGAAAATGCAGCTGGAAATATTTAATAAAAATGTGGATGGTGTAATTTATAAATTTAAAAATAGTTAAAAGTAAAACGAAAATTTTTGAGTTTCTCGTTTAGTTTTTTCTTTTCTTTAAATAACATTAGTAGGAGACAATTGATTAATAAGATGATGGTACTTATAATATAACTTAAAATGATAAGAAAATAAATTTTCTTAAAATTTATCATATTATTATTTGATACTAAGTAAATTATCATGAAAGTTTTTTTAACAATCAAATAATCGTATTTTTTTTTAAAAAAAATCATGTTACTCATAGAGACCATTTAGTGTGAAGAAAAAAATTCATATGAATCTTGAAAATTAATGATACATCGCAAAATGATTAAATGTTGTTGGAATGATTAAAATAATTACTAAAAATGTTGGAATTTAATTCGTTATATAATATATATATATATATATATATATATATATATATATATATAATATATATATATATATATATAATATGATTTAATAAAATCAAGATGGTTCTTTTTAAATATTTATTTTAATTTAAAAAATTTAGATTTTCACTCATTACAATAATTGACACTAAAAAAGAGAGTAATGTATTTATTAAAGGAATAATTTATTATTATTATTATTATTATTATTATTATTATTATTATTATTATTATTATTATATAAAATGATTTAATAAGAGTAAGATGGTATCCTTTAGGTAAAATTTTTATTTTAGTTTAGAAAAAAAAAAGTTCACCCATTACAATAATTTTTTGGACAACTTGTTTCGAAATGAATGTTTTATTTAATATATAAACTAAATAAACACAAATTTTCAATTTAGATTCTTGGGAAACAAAAAAATTTCCTTCTACACTGTTGTGAATTTTGGTAAAGATTTAATAGTTCCATATAATTTTAATTTAGTTCTTTAGTGTTTTAATTATATAGTCTATTATTTTTAATTTGAATTTAGTCTATTATAAGTTTCAATATAATTATTTCAAAGTGCAATAAATTATAATTACATAGCAATTATAATGGAAAAGTTTAAAGTTAAACATTTGTTAAGAATATCGCCGTTTCAGAATAATCCATTTTATACTGATTTATGAGTTTAACATCCCAGTCTCATAAAATATTTTATTCAACATAACATAACATAAAAAATAAGATATAATAAAACTTAAGATTATGAAAATAAAAAAATTATCTTTTTTATAAAAAAATATATATTCTATCAACAATAAAATAAAATAATGTGAGTTTTATAAGGCCATTACATTAGAATAAAAGTTAAAAAGATATTAAAGTAATTGATTTAGTAAAACATGCAAATTAAATCAAATTAAAATATGATAGAATGACTTTTACAATAAAAATCTCTTTTACATGCATCTTAATCTTATTTAGGATATTTTATGAGAAGTTAATAACTATACATGAGGAAGTTTTTTTAAAAAAAAAAAAAACATAGAAGCATAAACATAAAATATAAAAGAATAATTTTATTTGAAAATCCAATACTATGATTTACATATGAAGTAAATTAAATTAAAAGATAGCGATTCTTAGAATTAAGATAATCTACGAGTATCTTCATCTTATTTTGGGAATGATTGATGAGAAGCTAAAAATTATCCATGAAAAGTTAGAAATAAAAAAAAATTAGAAACATAAACATAAAATAAAAAAAAAGTAATTTTATTTGAAGGATCCAACACCATGATTTACATATGAAGTAACATTCAAATGGTAATGGGAAGAAGATGAAACACTTAACATGGGTGAGAACACTCACATTCTTGTTTAGAATTGCATCCACCACTTGCTAAGAATCCATATTTATTGCGACAATCTCTGAAACACTTTTGAACGTCTTGACATTTGTTGTATAATATGTCTGTGCAAGGCACGGACATTGTTTTCTCAACTCTTGTTCCCTCTACCATTCTCAATGCTCCTTCATTTTCTACACAACACAAACCATACTCAATATTCAACCAAACAAATCATAAATTAGTATATAGAAACTCCTGTAGATTGAAACCAAAATATACCAATGGAGGTTGAAAGAACTAGTATCACCATAAAAATTGAAGTGATTGTCTTCATCTTAGTTTGATTGCAGCGCAATGTACCCTTTAGGTCAATCTCATGCCATATATATAGTTTAAGATGTTTCGTAATTTTCTTTATTAATTTATGATATATTTAGTACACATTTAATGCTTCCATGTTACTTCATTATCTTCTTTTCAATAACGCTTTTATTTAAGATTTATCATCATTTATTGTTATTTGTTTCCTTTAGGTGACTAGGTTATATAGTTCTAGGAAACATGCATATTTAATGCAAACCCCACACACCTCTACTATCAACTTTATTAAACACAAAGGAATCGTCCACTGTAATTTATTAAAAAAATTATAATTTTTTAAAAATAATCTTTAAAACCAAATTTATATTTGGAATTCCATTACCTTTAAGAAAAGTTATTAATACCTACCTGCATCTTAAAAAAAAATTACCTTTAATTAAAATTGCAACATCAATAAAGCTTTAAAGGTATTTAATTATTATTTCTCCTTAAAATGTAAAATTTTAAATTATTTTTAATGAATTATTTTTCAAAAGCATCTTTTTCATATTTTTGATTCACTATAAAAGAATAGTATTAAATAATTCTTTTTTAAATAGCTATGCTTGACAAAATTAAAAAATTTCAGGTTTATAAGTTGTTAAACAGTGAACTTCACTCTTTATTTCACTCTTTATTTCAAGATTATCATTAGTTTCAATTAATTTAAATGAAACATCTATTATGTGTGGAGTTTGAAATCTTATAGCTTTCATACTTTCAACATGGCTTTACCAACATGTTTGTGACAATGATTTAAGAGATAAGCTATGTGTATGATCTTGTAAAATTTTCCACTTTTTTAGAAGAAGAAAATAAAATAGATATATGTTGTGACACTCCAAAGCAAGATGTAACTTTAAGACAAGAGCTAGTTATATCACAAAGTACTAAGCTTAGATATGACAACACATGAAGTATAAAATGCTTTACAATTAATATCCAGACATCTTTTTTTATTTTTCTTTCATATTAAACTCATTGTCATATGATTGTCTTCTAAGGTCATTAATATCAAGTCTGACAATTTTTAGTTTATCTATAATGACATCAAAAAAGCATTTCCACTTTGTAATCTACTTTTAAAAATTCTAGAAAAATATTGGATAAATTGTATTGGAGTTGAAGAAATATACACACACATTAATACAAAGGATATTTACTCTTGATGACTTACATTTGGAGTAAAGTCAAGTATGATCCAATAATATTTCACATCCATAAGTTTCATAATTTTTGTTTTGATTTCACTTGATAACATTTTATCAACTCATTTTGTATATTATGCCAAGGTAATGATTATAAATATAATCATTTTAATTCAATGAATATGTTCTTGCATAATTCGATCAAATTCTAAAATCATTCTACCAAACTTAAAAAAGTTTTCATTACTTTCTTCATAGATCTCTTTATTTTTCTATGCAAGACTAAGTTATTTTTACTAAAGATTTTAATAACAACAATAATTCTTGACAACACCTTTCTCTAGTGTTCTCTATCTCTATTTATTTCTTCTTGAGCATGTTTATCTTGTTTTGTGTTTTGACATTCTCATTTTCAAATTAATCCATGTATTCATGTTAGTAATGTACTCATCAGTTATTTCATGACTCTTCAATTTAGACAAAGATTTCTCCAACCTCTACTACTTTTGTTAGCTAGTTTAGTTGTGCAACAAACAATATTAAACAATTTACAACAAAAATAAACGACTTTATCTAAATCTCTAGAATTTAGCCATCTTCTTTCACGTATCTCTCCATTAGGCAATTTTTTTAATGTAATTAGATGTAGAGAAGTGCCTATAGTATTTATCCTTTGAAAAATCTATATCACTTACTCTAATAAGGTCATTTTCTACTAATAAGTCTCTCAATTTCTATCAATATTTACCCATTGACTTGGATCATATATATTTTTAATAATATAATCATTTAGTCTTGTAATTTCATCTTCGTTGTCATGAGTTTCAGAATCGGAATTGTTATCTTCATTTACTACTTCTTTGTTTTCACCTATATCTATATTGTTACCTTGTTCATTCAAAGACCACCCACCTCTATTTTTTAACCTATTATTTTGTTTGTTTTTAGAAATTTATCCATAACTCCTTTTTGTGATTTAATTCTAACCTCAACTTTTCTCTATTTTTTTTCAAGTTTTGAATAGCCTGATTTAGATATTCTAATTAACATAAACTAAGTTAAAAAATAAAACATGATTATTGTCTTTCTTGAAGTCTCAATTCTCATTCGTTTTTCTACTCTTTTTTTTTGTCTTTTGGTAATTGTTTAAATTTAATTTATAAATTCTAAATTTTCAATTCTCTTGATTAAATCTAAATAAATTGTTTTAAGATTTATTAAATAATAAGTAAAAAATAAAATGATTTTGGGATCAATTCATCAATCTTGCAATTGAGTATTAAGGTAGAATCCTTAAAAGCTTAACAATATATACCTATATAGTCATATGAAAACCTTATTAATTTGGTTTGTTAATTTGTTACATTAATGAGCTGAAAGACTATTACTTTGTTAGCTTTCAAACTTTTAAATTAATAATTTTTTAATAGAAAAGATAACATGATAAGTTGATAAAGGAAGATGTAACCAGAAATGAAGCATTAACAAGAGAGAAACTGATTGTATAACAATACAACTAATTCTAATTTTTTATTTTTACCTATTAATGCACTCAAAAGAAGAAAAAAATCAACCCAAATCCCAATTCCTCCATCTACCACACAAAGCTTTCAGATAAAGAGGTGCATAAGTGCACAATAACAATATACAATTGGGATAAAAGAAATTTAGAATTGGATAATGGGTTAATGACAATCAACACTCAAATTGAAATAATAACATGGAAGATCTGGTGAAAATTCAAATAAAGGAATGAGATAAAAATAAATATTATTTGATTAAACAAGAGATAGATAATTAAAAAAAATTTAACCTTTAGGATTTAACTATTCAATTTCTTAAAAAAAATAAAATAATTAATTTATTATTTATTAGAAGAAAGTTTTAAAACTATTATTTATTAAATAATATTTATAGTTTAATACCCTAGAAAATAGCTCTAGAATAAAACTTACTAGAATCTAAAATTTAGCTTTATACATAAATAAGATGACACCTAAATATTTATCTTTTTTTTAAAAAAAAGAAGAAAATTTAAAAAAGAGAGAGAGAGAGAGAGAGAGAATTTCATAAAAATAGAAAAATCAATTATTCAGTTTTCACTTTTATAAAAACGGCCAACTCTCTCTTTAAGAAGACATTCAATCTCATTTTTATAAAATCACCGAACAAGCACTTCTTTCCATTTTTTCTGTTTTCTCTCTAAAATTTTTGCCTTCCCTAGGTCACCCTTAGATTCCTAACCTGCAAGAGTGTCCAATCAAATTCTTAAATAGTTGTATTTGATTTTAAGTTTTTGAAACTCCTTTGGGTGTCTCTATACTATATAGATAACATAAGCTAGTTGTATGTTTTTATAAATGTTAGTTTACTTTGAAATAGTTAATGTTATTCATGATGTGTGAGATATATTTGTGAATTTGGGTAAGAAAAGCTAGTTTAAATGTTTTTTTAATAGATATTATAATTATTATTTTTATTAAGTATGAATTAAATTGAATGGTTATGTATGATGTAATATCAATATTTGTTAATGATATGGAATGGTGATTAAGACATAATATCTTTAGGAAATGAGATACTCTTGTTGAGATTGTTTGTATGTGTATTATTTGTGAATTTGATCTAAGGAGGTACTTGACTCTACTGGTACATTGGAATCATCATCGTATAGATGAAGATTATTAGGTGTTAAAAAAAATCGATTGGATCATATTAGATAGATTAACAAATTCATTTGACTGCGCTCCTAGATGGGTAGAAATTTAATTTGTGATTATATATTTTAAAGCTCTCTAGCTTACCTTTATTTCTGTGTGGTATTTGTTTTATTTTCAAAATATGCAATGATCTTCACATGAGCAGATGATTTGATAGATGGCGTGATTAAGAGAGAAGTTTAATTTTATTTTGTGATTAAGAGATTACTAAATTTAATCACTACTTTATTTTGTAGTTATTTAGCGACTAAAACTTAATTTAATAGTTATTTTGGTCACAATTAGTAACCATTTTATTTGGTAGCTAAAATTAGGATTAAAATAAATATTTTCTTTGTAAAAGTTTCCATATTGTATAATCTGAAAGCACTGTTGATCAAAGGTAAAAGCTTTCTTCAATTGGGGAAAAGAAGCGATATGAATATTTTTTAATGACTTTAAATTTATATTGATACTATAAATATTATTTAATGAATAATATTCTTTAAACTTTCTTATAATAAATTAATAATATTGTTTTAAAAAGAAATTTAACAGTCAAGGAATCCTATGTATCAAAACTTTCTAATTCTCTATCTTTTTTTTCCTATATTCTAACCTACTGACATTATTTCTTTATATTTCTTTTTATTATTTGACTTTTTCACTTCTCTTATTTCTTCTTCACTTATCTCCTCTTACTTTTTCGGTCTCTTTGTTCTTCCGCAATATCATTTAATTTGTTTCCAATTTTAAATTTGTTTCATCTATTTATACGTGTGTCTTTAACCATGCTTCAACACTTTCCTCATTTTTCTCAATTTTCCTACGTGAACACATAACCAAACCAATGCATATCATGTTTTTAACGCCCACTTTCATTTTCTGGAAACGAATTGTTGATATAAAATGTTCAATGTTATTGTTTATTCAAAGAAAATTATTAAAGTTTTAGTTAATATTATAATTAATTAAAACATTAATTTAAAAAAACATTTAATGTTAAACTTTAATTTAAAGGATAAAATTAATTAAAAAATATTAATTATTTATTATTAATTTAATGCTAAATAATTTCACAACTTATTGTTGATTCTAAGGATGATGGGAAAAATTATCACAGATGTAGTTTTTATCCAATAATATTAAAATATAGAAGATTTAAAAAATATATATAGTGATAGTTAAGTTGTATTAGCATGAGATGAGATGACTTTATTTTGAAAAATTCCATAATTTTCATATTTATTTTGACAAGAAGTCTCAAGAAGGATAAACTATAATGAAATATAGGAAGAGATCATTTACATCAAGAAACAAATAAATAATCTTTTTCATTTTTAATATAAGACAACAATCAGATAAGATTTTATCATTATTATTATTATTATGAAAATTTAATTATTATTTTTAGTACAATTATAATAATAATAATAATAATAATATAATAATAATAATAATAATAATAATAATAATAATAATAATAATGATAATTTTTTAATAACGAGTAAAAAACAAATGTCAGTAAAATTTCTTAATATCTTAAATTATGTATAAAATTATTTTAATTTTGTTCGGGAGGGATAATTTGAGGTTTTCCCCTTTGTTTTAGGGTTTATTTTGGAATTTTTCCCTTTTTCTTTTTATTTTCTTGATGCTTCTATGCGGCATAATAGCGCACAACAGTGTAACTTTACTTTGATAATAAAATTCTATTCTTTCTATTTTCAATTCTTTCTTCATTTACATTGAAGTTCTGATATGGTATTAGAGAAGAGCTCTGCTGCGCCATATTTGTCGTTTTCTCCTTGTACGGAGTAGGTTTCATTTCTTTTATGTTCGGGACTTTTTAATTCTTTCTTTATCTACACACAGAAATTGTGGTTAAAGTTCTGATATAATAACGTTTAATATTTTAATAACAAAATATGAAATACAAATATTAAGACTAAATTGATGATTGGTAGATATATAATTTTATTTTGGCCCCAAATACTACTCCTTCTGATAACTTCTAATTCGTTATAGTTTTGAATGCTACTAGTAAGACAAATTTCTTTGTTTTATTTGGTTTGTCTTACTAAGAAGAAATTCAGCATTTTAAAAACTTTTTAAATTACGCATCAAAACCATATCATTGTATAGTCTTGGTTTTACGAATACACTGCTAGGGTCCTGATTTTTTATTGGTAGTTGCTCCTTACACTATACAAAATATATTTTACATTAAATTACTTTTTAATATATCAATAATATTTTTATTATTTTTATTTTAAGATTTATATATTAAATAATTTTTGTTCTTTTACAGAAACATCTCTATCATATATATATATATATATATATATATATATATATATATATATATATATATATATATATATATAAACATCTCTATCATATATATATATATATATACGGTAAGTTTTAACTACAAGATAAATATAGATAATTATTTACTAAATAATATAATTTTTTTTCAATCAATTAAATATTAATAGTTATTTTATTTTTTAAGAATTTGTTAAAATGAGATATTTTATTATGAAGATATTTACAACTTTAATTTGTTAAGATGAGATATTTATAATTTTAGTTTGTGAACACTTTTTTTTTTATTACACTTATTAAAAAACGTTTCACTCAACTGAGGTTGGGAGAGAAAAAGAATTATATAATAAATAAATTTTAAAATAAAAATAATAAAGACATTTTTAATATTTTAAGAATTTGTTAAGTATAACAAGTAGTTTGTATCGGGCAGCCCTTTTCATTAGTCAAAGATTTGGACATATAATTTAAATGTATAATCCTAAATTTGGTAATTTATTAAAGACTAAAATTATATTTAATCAAAATTAAAAATATAAAAAGGTTTAAATAATGAGAAATAATTATTTTAAACTCTTAAATTTTAAAACTAGTTTAGTTTTTGAATGAAATTGAATTATTTGGTTTTGTTGTTCTAATTCTTTAAAGTTTTGGAGTTTTTCTAGTCCTTTTTAATTATTACTTGGAGTGCAAGTCATTTAAGTAAAAAAAATTATCTTTGAGAAATTATTGTACTTAAGCTTGCTTAAAGTTGAGTAATAGAAAAAATGGGCAACTATAAGTTTACGGATGTATCAGATGATGGTTGATGTCACTGAAACTTGTGAATATTGGAATAAATAATCATTATAAATTAGTTTTGAAACTTGATAAAATGATTACTTTAATATAATCGATTTGATACATGTTTTGAATTCAAGATGCTCTCATTAATGATTTACTAAGCTTTGAATGATCATTTTGAATTGAAATGCTTATAATATGAAAGTTGTACAATAGATAATTGTAATTAGGTGTTTTGAACTTGCTAAGGATGTTTAAACTAATAAAATAGACTTTTTGATGGGTTTTAAATTGTGTCTGCATAAATTTATTTTTGGGTTATTTTTTCTCAAGTGAGATATCCAACTTAATTTAGATACAAAGCTTACTTTTTATACGTTATTTTTTTTTTTTTCAGAGGACAAATTAACTTAAGCGATAGTAAGAACAAGACTAAATAATCCTTTTTTTTTTTTATGGATCTCACTTAACACTTAAGAGAGATTGTGTCATTCAAACAATATTTTCAAATGTTAATTCACTGTATAGTTCAATTATTCAAGATACGATGTGCTGTTATGGATTTGAATAATGTTATATTAATTTAATTGTTATTTGAATAATACTTTGTATAGGGATGGTATGTGACTATTTCTTTTAATGTACATGTGAACTACATACACTTATACTTATGTTTAACAAATATATTTTACATTTATTAGTATCTAAATTACATAGATTAAGACTTTTAAGTAATAAGAAATTAAGAAACAATTTAGTGGACATCTGAAACACATGTAAGTGTCTGAATATCGATTGTATAAAACTTAGTTTGACCTATGATTTTCAAGAATGTTAACATGATAAGTTTTCTTTAATGACTTACATGTTAGTATCTTATAAGATATATTTAATACTGAGTGTTTTTTTTTTTAGAGATCAATATATATTAATTATTGAATATTCTTTATGTATATTAATTATTATATATCTGTCTATATATACACACAAATAATCAATTATTTAGATAACAGTCTATTTAGCTAAAAAAAAATTAATTTGATATCAATTTCATGATGTTTTCAAATTAATTAAGGTGGGGACGTTGTACAGAAATGGCCAAGTCAACTTTTGGTAAGTTGCATAGACAAGAACTAGGACTAATAAACTTTTATGTTAGTGCCAAAAATCAATACTTTCGTGAGTTAACGCGTTGAAAAGAAAATTTAGAAATGGACAAAAAAAGCAGAATTGACTGACCAGTTTGAATGTAATATAGAATTTGATCGAGAGGGTGATGGCAGTAGTAACCATAACAAACCTACATATATTAGACGAGTTCTTCCAGCACCTTAATACGATTTTTTCTGTACTTTAATAAAAAAATTTTAATATCACAATTTTCTTTATATGAAAATTGGGTGACATTCAGGTTGTCATTTGAAAAAAATTTGACAATCGGACGAGGTATCATCCGATTATCATTTCCAAAATCAAAAGATAATTGGATGAAATCCATCCGGTTCTCATAATCCAAATCGAAAACGGATTAATTTTTCGATTTAGACCATGAAATCCTACTATTATTTTGATTTGGAAATAAGAACCGGATGACATCCCATCCGGTTGTCATTTGAAAAAAATTAACAATCGAATAAACAAGCCATTTGGTTGTCATCAACCGGATGGAAGTGTCATGCAGTTGTCAATTTTTTTTAAATGACAACTGGATAGGATGTAATCCGATTCTCATATAAAAATAATTATAATATTAAAACTTTTTATTGAGATGCAGGAAGAACTATTAATGTACAGGAAGAACTTGTTGATCACAATGGAAAGCCAACAGATTCTCATGCTAATGATTTACACTACTTTCTTTTGTTTCGTGCCCACTTCCTCTCATCAATATACACTTACCATTACCCCAAATCAGTCCCTACAGTATCATGACACCCTTGTTTCTTCAGCAGGAACCTTTGAAGCTGGATTTTTTGACTTGGGAAACTCAAGAAGACAATATTTTGGTATATGGTACAAGAGCATATCACCTAGGACTATTGTGTGGGTTGCCAACAGGAATGCCCCAGTACAAAACTCAACACCAGTTCTCAAACTTACTCATCAAGGACATCTTTTTATTCTTGATGGCTCAAGAACAGTGTGGTTCTCCAACTCATCAGAAACTGCAGGGAAACCAGTTATGCAGCTTTTAGATTCAGGAAACCTTGTAGTGAAAAATGGAGAGAGTTCAGAGAACCCCTTGTGGCAAAGCTTTGATTATCCTGGAGACACTCTCCTCGCAGGAATGAAACTGAAAAGTGATTTTGTTATTGGTCCATTTCAGTATCTCACGTCTTGGAGGGACTATGAAGATCCAGCTGAAGGTGAGTTTTCTTATGTGATCGATACCAAGGGCTTTCCTCAACAAGTTACCACAAACGGAACCACAATTTTGTACAGCATAGGGCCTTGGAATGGCTATCTTTTCAGTGGAGTTTCTTGGGACTCATTGCACAGATTCTTGAATTTCTCTTTAGAGTTCACTGACAAAGGGGTTTCTTATGGATATGAAATGTTAGACAGTTCAGTGCAAACTATAACAATGCTCAAGATCAATCCAAAAGGGGGTACGGAGCGTTCTCTATGGTCATACCAAAGACAAAGTTGGGATCTTGTAAGCGCTCATCCAAAAGACCAGTGTGAATATTTTGCAGCTTGTGGTGTCAACTCTATCTGCAATAGCAGTGATCTTTCAAAATGTGAATGCTTGCAAGGTTTCACACCAAAGTTTCAAGCAAAGTGGGATTCCCATGATTGGTATGGTGGTTGTGTCAGAATAACAGAATTAAGTTGTGACAATGGAGATTGGTTTAAGTACACAGGAATAAAGTTGCCAGAAACGTCTTCTTCCTGGTTTGATAGGAGATTGAGCCTGGAATGTGAGACATTGTGTTTGAGAAACTGCTCTTGTACTGCATATGCAAATTTAGATATCAGAGATGGTGGGAGTGGTTGCTTGCTTTGGTTCCATGACATTGTGGACATGAGAACTCACGCTGAT
>Ga0209489_103911_pt1 | contig 28304 bp, 13 predicted proteins | sample SiratrowhiteBW_FD_187527 | JGI IMG/M metagenome (GOLD analysis project Ga0209489, IMG submission 187527) | Root nodule microbial communities of legume samples collected from California, USA - Siratro white BW (SPAdes) (version 2) | ecosystem: Host-associated > Plants > Roots > Nodule | place... | reverse complement strand
AAATTTATTTAAAAAATAAAATAAAATGAATTTTGAATACGTGATAATTTCTTTCCAGAGTTAAAAATAACGAAAACAATATATGCAATATTAATATTTATCCAAAAGTCAAAAAAAAAAAAAAAAGTAAAATGAATGCAAATAAGATATTTATTATAGATTAAAGATTGTTATATATCTCCATTTGCATCTAATCTCCATTTACATCTGCTGCGTTGTGTTGAGCATTGAGATCTGTATCGCCAAAATCCATGGTAACTCAACGCTCCTCTCCTCTCTAATCAGATCTCTTCTTTGATTATGCCTTTTCTGCTTTTTTTTCTTGCTCCCGCATCGATTAGTTACGCATTCCTCATGTTTTTGCTTTTTATGATTGTTACTTGTTAGCTTTCTGATTGGAGTTGTTTCCTGTTCTAGTTTATTATTCTCATCTCATTCTCTGCATCGCTGTTTCCTTTACGCGTGCTTCACATTTAATGGATCTGATTTCAAAATATTTGCATTTTATTGTTACTTGTTTAAATTTCTGCCGTCTCATGTTAAAATGTTTTATTCTATTGTAGATTTCGTGTTGAATGCATCGTCTGAGTTAGGTTAATTTTTTGACATTTGGTGGATAATGGAGGTACCGACCAGGAGAAAACCAGTGATCTACTGTGTTTGCCTTTTATTCGTTGTCAATTTTTTTCTTCAAATTAGCGATGCATTTTATCTTCCGGGAAGCTACATGCACACTTACTCAAATGGAGATCAGATATATGCGAAGGTTAATTCATTGACCTCTATTGAGACTGAGCTTCCCTACAGCTACTACAGTCTACCTTATTGCAAGCCGCTAGGTGGCATAAAGAAAAGTGCCGAGAATCTTGGAGAGCTCCTCAGGGGAGATCAGATCGATAACTCTCCCTACCTTTTCCGCATGAATGTTAATCAATCAATCTACCTCTGCACTACAACCCCCTTGAGTGAGGTTGAGGTAAACCTGCTTAAACAAAGGACTCGTGATCTGTATCAAGTAAATATGATCCTTGACAATTTGCCTGTTATGAGGTTTGCCAATCAAAATGGGATTAAAATCCAGTGGACGGGGTTCCCTGTTGGGTACACCCCATCGGATGGTAGTGCAGATTACATCATCAATCATCTCAAATTCAAAGTCTTGGTTCATGAATATGAAGGGAATGGTGTTGAAATCATTGGGACTGGGGAGGAAGGTATGGGTGTTATTTCTGAAGCTGACAAGAAGAAGGTATCTGGATATGAAATTGTTGGCTTCCAGGTTATCCCTTGTAGTATTAAGAGGGATCCTGAAGAGATGACGAAACTCCACATGTATGACAGTTTATCTTCGACAAACTGCCCATCAGAGCTAGAGAAGTACCAACCAATTAAAGAGCAAGAGAGGATATCATTTACATATGAAGTTGAATTTGTGAAAAGTGATATAAGATGGCCATCGCGTTGGGATGCTTATTTAAAGATGGAGGGTTCCCGGGTGCATTGGTTCTCTATCCTAAATTCACTCATGGTGATTTTTTTCCTAGCTGGTATTGTCTTTGTCATTTTTTTGAGAACTGTGAGAAGGGACTTGACACGGTATGAGGAGTTGGACAAAGAGGCACAAGCACAGATGAATGAAGAGCTCTCTGGATGGAAGCTTGTTGTGGGTGATGTTTTTAGAGAGCCTGAAGGTTCAAAGCTTCTCTGTGTGATGGTAGGGGATGGGGTTCAGATTCTCGGAATGGCTGCTGTGACAATTGTTTTTGCAGCCCTGGGTTTCATGTCACCAGCTTCCAGGGGAATGCTGCTAACAGGGATGATAATTTTATATCTTTTCTTGGGAATTGCTGCTGGATATGTCAGTGTACGTCTGTGGAGGACCATTAAGGGAACTTCAGAAGGGTGGAGATCAGTTTCCTGGTTATCTGCATGCTTTTTCCCTGGGATTGCTTTTATTATTCTCACGGGACTGAATTTTCTTCTCTGGGGTAGCAAAAGTACTGGTGCTATTCCCATTTCTCTGTATTTTGAGTTGCTCTTCCTCTGGTTCTGCATTTCAGTGCCACTTACCCTCATTGGAGGATTTATGGGCACAAGAGCTCAACAAATTGATTATCCTGTGCGAACTAACCAGATACCAAGGGAGATTCCTGCACGTAAATATCCATCATGGCTTCTTGTTCTTGGTGCAGGAACTCTTCCATTTGGAACCCTTTTCATTGAGCTTTTCTTTATCCTTTCCAGTATCTGGCTTGGGAGGTTCTATTATGTATTTGGTTTCCTGTTGGTTGTTCTTCTGCTGCTTGTTATTGTTTGTGCTGAAGTGTCAGTGGTCCTCACATATATGCATCTTTGTGTGGAAGATTGGCGGTGGTGGTGGAAATCGTTCTTCGCTTCAGGCTCTGTTGCTCTTTATGTCTTCTTGTACTCCATTAACTACTTGGTTTTTGACTTGCAGAGTTTGAGTGGACCTGTCTCGGCTATACTTTATCTTGGCTATTCACTGCTCATGGCAATTGCAATCATGTTGTCAACTGGAACCATTGGCTTCCTTATGTCATTTTACTTTGTGCACTACTTGTTCTCATCAGTAAAGATAGATTGAAGTTTGCTTTGCTATCTCTCACCAACTAAGCAAAGGGCATGCTGGAAGAGGGATTTTTCCCAATTGGTATAACTTTTGCGCAATTCTTTTTGTAGTTTCATTTCTTTGCAGCATATTGAGTGGGAAAACAGATGTCTTGCTGATTGCCGTAAATAGTTGTCACTCGATCTTATGTTGCTATGCGAACTACTGTTTGTTCCCATTTCTTCCTGTCACCCGTAAGTGGTTTACTCATTCTACTAGTGTTTGGTATCATTTTGTTTCATGTGATTTAGTTTGGTAAAGTTTCTTGAGGAAGTTGTATTGTAATTGCACGGACGGATCTCATTCCTTATTCATTCAAACAAATACTGATTAAGAAAATTTTAAATGGATACTTCTAGGTTTCTTCAAGATTTCTACCGCTTTTGGTTGTTCGAATTGTTTGTGTTCGAGGATACGAGAGTGACTTTCACATTAACCTTAGTTTTGGGTTAGTTATCTACATATCTAGCTTAGTATTATAAATTACTTCTAGATTTCTTCAAGATTTCTACTGCTTGATATTGACGACATACGTACATATTCCTAGTGCATGTGGAAAATATCAAATAAATTGTAAATGCTTTGAACATTACATGGGTAATTTTAAATAATTGGTATTTCGGTTTTATAGACAAATTGGAGATCGGTCCATTAGTCAATCTAGGACAGAATTGGATGCATGCACCTTTCATATTCTGTTAAAGATCATATACAAATAAGCTGAGTCTATAATGTTTCTGCGTCTTTATCTTTTATATTATGAGAGAGAACATTCCAAGATCTAAATCCAATTTCAGTATATAGTTCATGAAGAGATCGCCATTGCCTGTCCATCTGTGAATCTCATTACAAAGGGAAGCAATCCTTTCCACGGGCATATGAATGATACCTGGCATGGGGAGAAAATTTTAATGAAGCACTACGTGAGAGTTGTGGTTGAGAATTATGTAAATCCAGACTTCTCTCCCCCTCAACTCAATTTTCTCCTCTTTTCCAGAACTACCACTTCTCTACAATTTTTTTTAACCCATGGTACTAATCTAGGCGCATTCTGTTGATCAATAAGTTATGTCATTTACACAAATTTTGGTTTGATCTATTAGCTGACATTACACGTATAATCTTCATGGGAAATTCGTGGGTACATTTTTTCATCATAAGTTACATACGAAAATTGACTTAATATATCTGTGCAAAATTAATTTATGTTTTAATAATTACATATGTTTGTGAGACACGAGTACTTCGTAATTAAAATTACTGAGATTTATTTTTTCATTTAATCGTTTAGATACAGCGTATACGAGAAATCCATATCAGTTTCCCACAAATAGTTATTCAAAATAAAAGCGCAAATCAAAGCACGAAAAAAGCTTCCTGGCTAGTTATTGTGGAACACTACTACATCACACATTAGATTGGGATGGGAACCCCGTTCCAATCTCCTAGACATTCCAGAATTGGGTCAATTATCTTTGCTTGACACATGGCTGTATACACTTTTTCAAATTCCTCATCTGGCGAGAGATCTTTTTCGCCGGTGAGCAACCGTATCTCTAACTCCTCCCTGACAAATTTGTACAGTGGATATGACCTGCACTCCTTGATTCTGTTTGGAATTGCTGGATTCCCATTCTCATAAGCTACCCGTGCGCTTTCAACTTCCTTTGGCAAGAGAGACTTCAATTCATCCTCAAAAGCTCCAATCCTCTCAAAAATCAACAAACTCACATTCTTGTCATTAATGACACTGATATGTGCCTGCTCATAAAGTACCTGCTTAAGTTTTGGCAGTAGTGGGTACCTAACATTTAAGGGATCATCAATGTATGAAAACACATATTCTCTATCGACCACTTTAAGCAATTCTTTCTCAGAGAATCTAAAAGGGTTAATTTCTTCTTTGTCTTCTGTAATCAATGTTTTCACTGCAACTTTGCTTACAGTATTCTTGATAGTATTCTTGAAAATTTCCTCCAAATGCCTCAAATCAATAGCTTGGCAGAGTGCAACCAGATAAGTGGAAGACATAAGTTTTAGTATCTCTACGGCTTCGACAGTTTTCAAAGCCGAAATTAAGCCCAAAGAGTTCACATCTTGGTTGTGCTGCTCTGCACTTTGCACATGGCTAGTTACCGGATTTGCTAGATATTGAAGTTCAGAACAATAAGCAGCCATGGCAACTTCAGATGCCTTAAAACCATAATCCAGACTTGGATTTCGACCAACAGATAGGTTTGACGGTAGCCCATTACTATACAAATCGTTGACCAGTTCAGTAAATTGCGCAAAGATGAGTTTGCCAATTGAAGCAACAGCTAAACGTGCATTATCCATTGAAACTCCAATTGGGGTGCCTTGGAAATTACCACCATTCACAGCCTTATTCCTTGTGACATCAATCAAGGGATTGTCATTTACTGAGTTTATTTCCCTTTCAATTGATTTGGTCGAAAACCGGATGATTTCAATCTGTGGACCAAGCCACTGAGGAGAAGTTACAAGAGCATAACGATCTTTTCTAGGCTTCTGCAACGGATCTGGCTGTTGCAGTTTAGCATTCTTGACATAAGAGCTGCCATCTAGAATGTGTTCCATAATAGCCCCAGCTTCAATTTGACCGGGATGGTACTTCAGCTTATGTATAAGGTGATCAGTAAATTCCGGCTTTCCCTGCATGACTTCAGCAAAAACTGCTGATAGAACTTCTGCCAATAAAGCCAATATGTTTGCCTCAAAAAGCACCACAGAAGCTACGCCAGACCCAACGGCTGTGCCATTTACAAGGGCAACACCTTCCTTAGGCTTCAACTCAAAGAACCCATCATCTAGACCTGCTAAATGGAAAGCTTCCTTAGCATTGAGGGACTCTCCAGAGGGTCCAACAGCTTTACTGTTTCGCCTTCCGGTTAGCAATGCAACAATGTAGGACAGAGGAATTAGATCACCAGACGCAGTAATTGTACCACGTAACGGCAAAATCGGGGTGACATTGTGGTTGAGGAGTTTGGTGATAGCTTCCAAGATTTCAAATCTAATACCCGAATACCCTTGAAGAAGGGTATTAACCCTCACAAGCATTGCCGCTCTGGCTGCTGATTTTGGCAGTGCATGAGATAACTCTGTTTCGTAGCCAAATATAGCGCAATTTAAAAACCTTGTGAAGGAAAAGAGGTAAGTCCATTAATACATCAACCAAAAGAAGAACTATATATAATTATATTCCTACAGACTAGAAAAACACACAGATTCAGAGTCAAGCAAAGCAGAGTGGATCCTCACCTAACCATTTCCTTTTGAAGAGCAAGCCCATCTTGAGTTTTCCTGTTGGAGGAAGCACCAAAGCCAGTGGTAACACCATAAATGGGAGTGCCTTTGTCGATGTTATCCATGATCCACTTGCAGCTGGCGTCAACGCCTTCCCTTGCGGACTCTGAGAGCTCAACCTTAGCCTGCGAGTAACGGTTAGCAACAGCAGCCACCCGTGATACAGTGAGTGTCTCCGCTCCCCCCACATGGATCACTGCCGTCCGGTACTCCGCCACCATCCGTTTCACTTCCTCCAAGTGGCTACCCTTAAGTGCATCCGCCGCCTCACCCCATTTAAGGGGGTCACTTTGGCTACCCTTTTCTGCAGCAATGGTTGCCATGTTTACAAACCACTGAAACTAGCACTCCGAGAGATCAAAAGTTGTACCAGAAATAGAAATTTCGAAGCTTTAAGTAGAGGGCACTGTTGGTTGGTGAGAACCTATATGTGCTGGGTAGGTGGTTAGTTACCTCTTCAACTTTGATACATCAAGTGTTAGTCACTGTACATGACCCAGTCACTTTGGGCAGCTTTGTTTTTAGTATTACTAAAACAAAAATTAATAGGTTAGCAATTCTACTGTACCTTTGAATGTTTCGACAATTGAAGTGGTCCGAAAGTTCAAAGACAAAAGAACAATGACTAAATTAAATTTTCGGCATTATCTCTGATAACTAGTTTGTTCACAATAATTTATTTATAAGATATTTTAATATATTTTGAGTATTTCGAACACGAGAAAGTATACACCTCAGTTTCAAATCTAAATAAAAACACTTTGTAATCAAGTTACAGTGATGAGAGGGTTTTAATAAGGTCTGGAAATTACTTAGATATAAATCATTTCATTTTAGAAAGAATTAGCACAGCCAACCAAGACTTGATTATATATAATATTTATGAGATGTTTTCTTTTATCGAAACACTCTTTAATAAAGAAAAGTTTATCTTTGAACCTCACAAATGTGAAAATCTTAAATAATTAGAGGAAAACAAATTCAATCAAGTAATGATGTACTTCGTCAAACACCCATAAACATAGAAGATTTGTAATAAAACAAAATTTATTGAAAAATGAATTCTCAATTTTTGTACGAGAACTTGTCTATTGAAAAATGTTTAAAATATTTTCTTTATAAAACTTTATTCGAAAAAATGTCAATAGTAAATTGTTTAGGTGTGGTTGTTTTCTCATTTTTTTTTCAAAATATATCATCGCTCATGCTTATATATGTGTAACTCGATGCATTTATAAATTTCTAAGATTAACATTTTATATTATATTTATAAATTGACTAATAGCCAATCACTTATATTGTATAGTATTTAATATTATAATATTTTTTGTTATTTTTTTTTACATAGTTCAAAAGGAGTACACAAAGAGATAATGTTACACATAAGTCTAACGTTAATATATCTAGTGAAGATATTAGTCACATATTTGATGGTAAAGTAAATTATGATTTGTCTACATCGAAAATAATGTATTATGTTAATAGGTTCATTGAAACATTTACATCAACAAATACACTTAACACTTTAATACGCATTTGGTGGATGATAAAAAAGTTGCATCACATGCTTATAAACTAATATACTATTTCCAAATTGCATTAGTTTTCCTCGCTTTAATGGTATGAGTAGAAATCTAACAAAAATGATTTTGAGAAGTAGAATATTAACTTGCGTGATTATAAGAAAAATTATGGAGTCTCATACATCAAGTGTTATAACTAAAATTTTGACTTATCCAATCTTGTAATTAATAAAATAGAAGATTTGATATTACTGAATCATAAGTAAGAATAAATAACACTTAGAGGAGAGTTCATATAAATTCAAATTATATTATGTATTATTATATAAACTTTTTAAGCCTTTATTTTTTAGGGTAAAAATCTAAATAATGATAAAATAATTATTTTTATTTAATTTATTATAGTAATATTATATTAAAGATATATTAAAATATATGATAACTAGATTAACTTTTATCTCTCATAATTACGAAGTTATCCATTAATGTTATTCATAAAATTGAATATTTTCAATTGAATCTTAATTAAAAAATTTATTTTTATTGAGTATTCATGATATTTTTTTTATTGATATTTAACTATATGTTATCGTTTGATTTTTGCCGTTACCATCAACTAATTGTGTGAACATTACTTGTAGTTTTTTTATTTTTAAATTACTAATAAACTCGAATATCTTCTAAATTGTTAGTAAATTCACTCATTTCTTCCCTAAGAACAAGTTGACCTGTAAGTTGAACGATATTAGAAAAAAAAATATACAAATTGATTTACAAATTAGAGAGAAAAAAAATGATAATATTATCTTGTAAATGACAAAATTGAATAATAGTTAAATGAAAATAATAAATATTTTACTAAGAAAAAGTCGCATTAGAAAAAAAAAATAAAAGGAAACACGTCACAATACGCACGTCTCATAATACAGTAATGGGAATAACTATACCTTCTGTGAAACGGTCATTACAAATTACATTTCAGAAAAAAAAAAACTATAATTATGAAATTCTTAAATCATAATTAAAATGTGTAAATTCATACATAAGATGCGAAATATCAGGTTGGATACTTAAAAAAAGTACGAATAAACTTTGAATTTAGTTTTTAAAGTGCCATTTTATTTTTTTGTCTTTAAACTTTAAAGTATTAAAAAATGTAGTTTTAAAATTTAGCACGTGTTCTTATGATTGGTACGTTACATGACTAGACAATATTATTTTATTACACCTATATTTATCTAGTTGACCTTTTCCTCTCTAAAATGATGTATAAATTTAATCCTCAAAATTAGACAGTAACATTAAATTAGGGTGACAATTCCTAAAATAATTTGTCTGAGAAGAGAAGATACATTATTACCTTTTTCAACGTAGACAATAAACATCTCTTCGCAAATATCCTCGTCCAACTTTATATATTAAATTTAATATATTCAATCTTATGATATAATACAAAAGGTTTATTGACTTCAAAAATACATTATTAAAGTTGAATATAAAGAAAATATTTATTATTATTTATATAATCAAATATCACTTTTCTTAATTTTCTTAACTCATAATTAATTATGGCTTAAAAATCAATATTAAGAATACTCTGATAAATGCATGTATTTTTGTAATTGTATTTTATAAATTTATAATATTTGGGTAAAACTGATTTCAGTTCATCAAATTTATTATCAAACTACCAAATTTAAAACCCACCAACTCGAACATGTGTGTATTTTGATTAGACACTACACTTAAACAAATTACATCAAATCATAATTTAAAAAAAAATCATATATAAATAGACACAAAAGCATCTTGATTGGACATTCAAAATTCAGTTTGTAAGTTTCAAACTTATTTTCATGACAGTTTCAAACTTTATTTTCATGACATTTATTGGCAGAGTTAAATAATGTGTAACAACGATTTATTCGTTATTTTTTTTAACCCTTTTAAAAAGCAAAAAAAAGAAGAAAAAAAAGTTGAGTTTATAATGAAGTTATTAAATGGTAAATAAAATTCTTAAATATTATACTAATTTATAATTTGAAAAAGGTAGCTGAATAACGTGAATATTTTAAAAAAATAAATATTTTAGGAAAGATGTTGTTAAAAGAAGGAGAAAGAAAATTATATTGATGTATTTGATTCTGTTTAATTCTTTCGTTTATATAAACGTTTATATATAGATGATAATGTAAAGTAAAAAAAAAAAAAACGTATATTATATACTAGATAATAGATTAATTGAGTTAATGAATTCAATATTAAAGTCCAATACTCAATCAAATAAATAATAAATTTGATTTAGTTGTGTTTGACTTATACTTATTGAAGTTGAATTTGATCAATTTGAATTCATACATAACTATTAAAGGTTATATAATAATGACTTGTGTAGAAGCATATATTAATCAACAAGAGGCAGTAAACTTTACTCTAGTTCACTTAACCACCTAAGAAAACTGTGCTATCATTAGTTTTTACTAATTACTAATTATTTTTTAAAATTGTTCAGTTAGTTTTATCAGGCATCACAATGAATGAGCTAACTGCTCCTTTGTAATGAATTTCAAAGTAATGAATTATAATTTTCAGGAAAATCTAAGGGGATGGACTTAATAGTTTATTTAAGCAAGTATGGTATTATTTTTATACAGAATATAAAGAATAAGAAAGAATTAATAGTTTATTCAAGGAAGCGTTGTATTAATTTTATACAGAATATAAAGAAGCAGAAGAAAGAATTAATAATTTATTTAAGGAAGTGTTATTTTTATACAGAACAGAATATAAAGAAGAAGAAGCAAAAGAAAGAATTATTAAAGGTTTGAAAATTCAAAGTAGCCGTTGGCATGGACGCGTCCCCTGTTTTAGTTCTACACTGCACTCTCACTCACTGAATCACTGTCACTCGAATCACGCTCCTTCCCTTTTTCTCTTCCTCTGTTTTCCTCTGTTTCTTTTTCCTCATTCATTTTCATTCGTGGTTTCTCTCTCCTACCTTACCTTCGGCATAGCCATGTTTACCGAAGGTTTGGACGAGAGCGCAATCCAATGGATCAACCAGGTCTCATTCTCTCTTCTCTCTGTTTCCCTTTCTTTTTTAGGAATTCCTTAACATTTTCCAATTTCAATGTTTCTTACAGGGATCCAAACCAAAGCTTGAAGATCCTCCTTCTCCTCTCGTACGCTCTCCTCTCGCCGAGAAAATCAGCATCAGCGATCGATTCCCGAGATCTCCTATCGTGAACTCCGCCAATAGTCTCACTTCCCCTGTTCTGCCTCCCTCGAAGTTTCACTCAGGTTTGTTACAGCCGCTCAACCTCGCCTTTGGCTACGGCGGTCACCATGTCGACGACGACAGCGACGACGTCAGCATGGAGGATGCCTTCTCCGACGAAGAAGTCTCTGCTCCCAGCAACCTTGATTACTCCTACTCGCCAATTCCACACAACTACGACGAGGAACAATTGTTTGGATCTAAACCCCAAGGTCAAGGGCGCTCTGGAATTCTCAAGACAGGTTTAGCCAATCAAAACTTAACCATTCAGGTTCCCTACAGTGTCAGAAGATTCACCGATGGAGGAGTGGGTTTCAATAAATATGTTCAGAGGAAGCTCACTCCAGTTGGTGGCGCTGCTCAGATTCAAAAGAAAGGTCACCTTCGCAATGTGAATTGTCCTGATGAAACTGTTGGATTATTGGGTACTCCAAGTGCCCCTCCTATCATTGATGCTGATTTTTCAATAGAGAGGGATTCAGAGAACTCTGTCAAGAATGAACCAACTGACCGTTCATCTTGGCCGTCAGGGGAATCTGTGGATTTTGATGGCACAAAAAGTGAGAGTTCAATTGAACAAAAACCCAATACTGTTACAAAAACCACTGAGCCTGCGGAAAGGTGTTGTAATTTCTACCTTCACTCACTGCAACGTTCTCAATTTTTCTTTCTTCTTTCTCTCTTTTGATCTGTTTGAAATTCTCCTTCCCCTAACCTGTTGTCGTGTACTTTTGATATTAAACTCTGCAGATTGGACAATACTTTTCCAGATGACATAGAAAGACTGACCCCTCATTTACAATATTACAACACCAGGTGCCCTCATTCTTTAACTTTGAATCGACATTAATACTTTGCTAACATAGTTCAATTTAATTAATGTAGTTCACGATGCCATTTTGAAATTCACATTTAAATGCCCTCTTTCTTTTATGGTATGTTATCTCAGCAGTTGCAATAGTCAAAATGCATGGCAAACCCTTATCACTTATGACGCATGTATACGTTTATGCCTGCAAGCATGGGCAAAAGGCTGCACTGAGGCCCCAGAGTTTTTAAAAGATGAGTGTCTGGCTCTCCGAAGTGCCTTTGGGTGGGTTTCATTTTGTTTAACAAACGCACTTCTTTTGGCTTGATTTATTGCTCTCTGTTATTTCTTAAAGTTCACTATTTCCTTAGATTGCACGAGTTCTTGTTGCAACCTCGAGGTATAAAGGTAACCGAAGGAAGAAGTGCAAGAAACTCGGAACAAACGGTTCCCCTGAAGATTAAGAAAGTTGTAGGGAAAATAAGAGTGGAAGGTAATCTTACAATCTCAACAGATTTTTATCATTGCAATACTATCAATATAAATAGGATTATAATTGTAAATTAGTGTAGAATTACGTTTTCTTAATGCACATATTTTAATACTTACTTTTTTGTAATTATGTTTATTAACATTGGATCTCCTTCAAACAACTTGAGAATCGTGCAATATGACATCTTACGTGGAAATTGCAGTGAAGAAACTCCGCATTATACCTAGACAAAAAGTTAAGATCACAAAGTCACAGAGGGGATCGCACTACATGAAGGCTGGGGTGGAGTATGTCCGGCATGTTTCATCACTTGTGAAAACTGGCATAAATTCTATGAAGTCGGCCACCTTGTCACTGGCATCAGAAGGTTAGTTCATCCGATGGAAGGATTTGGAACTCTTTCATTTTATAGTTTAGAAACCTTTTTTACCTTAATATGAGACATATCTTCCTGAAACATTTATAGATTTTTTTTTTTCTTCGTGAACACCAATCTTGTGATTGCAAAATGAACGAATAAAAGATGTCTGTTTTATTCTTGCAGAGGGACTACATTGTTTGATCCAACTTAAGAGTACAACGGAAGAAAATGAATCAGAGCCATCTTCTGCAATTCTTTTGCGCCCTGGAACTGGAGATTACCATGATTTGTAAGTTTTTTTTTTTCACTTTTATGTTTTAACTGGGCGATGTTCTTTTGATTGACCTGCTGTCAGGCTCTTAGAAAATAGTGAAACATTAAAGTCAGTGAAGGCTTCCCAAATGCATTTTAGCAGGATATAGTTGCAGACAATTGATGAAAAACCAATCTTAACCGTTGAAAATCATACACTATTCATTAAGTTCTGATTTTCTGCTGGTACACAGCCTGGTTTTTAAAACGGAAATTTACATTGAGAAACTACAAATTACAATTACACATCTTGATTTCTTCCATTGTTCAAATACACGTAATAATCGTAAAGATCTTGTACTGCCTTGTAATTTCAGTTTCCCATTAAGCCAAGCGGATGCTTTAATTGTAGAAGTCCAAGATTCGAAAAAGGCAGTCCATGGTGAAGCCAGGATTCCAATTTCATCCCTCAGTGATAACCCTGTATGAATTTTTCACCCTTACATCGTCCATAATATTACTCCTCTCACTTGCACCGTCCACATTCACATAATGAATTATCTTGAATGACCAGAGTGACCGAATTAGGTGGTGGCCAGTATATCATGATGAACGTGAATGTGTTGGCAAGATCCAGCTCTCTATCGGCAGCACAATGACGAGCAACGAGAACACTCACATTAAGGTTCTGTCTCTATCAAAATTTAGTTTCGTAAATCTTGTTTTTTCGAGTACAAATTTCCCAGTTAGTTGGTGTAGGATCATCCTCCAAGTTAACATCTGTGGATAAAGGCAAAGAAGTAACAGTTTATCAAACATCTAGATGAAATATATCAGAAAAAAATATTCTTAAGAACGGGATTATATCTTGGGTTAACTATGGCGAGGATCATACTTATCAACTGTGTTTAATCTATTAAAAGAGAAAAATATTCTAATTTGATCATTTTTTTATTTATTTCAAGAAAAGGCGAAGAAGTAGCAGTTTATCAAACATCTTGATGAAATATATCGGAAAAATATTCTTAAGAACTAGATTCTATCTTGGGTTAACTACGGCGAGGATCATACTTATCAACTGTGTTTAATCAAATTTATCATTTGTTGGTATTAAAAGAGAAAACTATTCTAATTTGATCGTGCGAAGTATTATTATTTTTTATTTAATTAAAGAAATGACTCGTCATGATTCAATTATTATTTTATTTTAGACTTCACCAGTAGACACCAATGTGTCATTTCAGGCTATGCCGTTCTGAGCATAGATTTGTGTTTTCATTTGCTCAGTTTCTACATTTCTGCAGAGTGCGGCTGTTGTGGAAACTCAAGCTTATGATTTATTATTGGAGGGTGCCATGAGAGCGCAGCATTTTCACTCCCGAAACTTGCGTATAAATGGGCACTGGAAATGGTTGTTAGATGCATTTGCAGACTATTATGGAGTTTCTAGTTCATATGCCAAGCTGAGGTATTTGAATTTGATTTGGATGCCCTCAAAAAATATGGGGAAAAAAATGGATTTTTATATTCTTTACGCTGCTATATGATTTGTTTATTTTTTAATTCATTTTTCTTCGCTTACCTGCGGTGGTCTTGTAGATATCTACTACATGTGATGAATGTGGCAACTCCAACCAAGGACTGTCTAGAGCTTGTGAGAGAATTGCTTGAACCCCTAATAAAGGCCAGAAGTGAGAGGAGTTTGACCAGGCAGGAAGTAAGTTATATTATATATTGCTCTCTTTCACATAGCAGTAACTTCCCAAGTCATGTACTTTGTTGTTCCAGCTTCTCGTCATTTTAATGTGCAATGTTAATGGATTTGTTTAGATTTCAGACCACATTAATGCTTGCTATACACCTCTTTGCACTTCATAAAAGAAAAACGATATGAACAGAAAACTTGCGTAAAAGTATAATGAGCAATTGCTTGTATTTCTTTTACCTTGAGAAATCTGTTATTTTTAATACCTAATGCTTGTATTTCTGTCTAACCAAATTTGCAATTCATGATTTTGGAAATGGGTAATAGTGTGACAATTTTCTCTATTTATTTCTCACAGAGAAGTATACTTTCAGACTGTGAAACTCAAATTGAAAGTCTTCTAGCAACTGTTTTTGAGAATTACAAATCGCTAGATGAAAACTCGCCATCAGGTTTAACAGATCATTTTGGTCCAGCATTTGAGTCTGCAGCACCAGCTTTGGATCCTGCCGTTCAAGTTTACACTAGTCTTCATGATATACTATCTCTAGATGCTCAAACTATTCTAAGAAACTATCTTCAGGTAATTAAATTTTGCACCATTAACTGACATATGGTGCTCCTGTTCAACGTAATTTCAAGCTTGAATGCTAGAAGCAGAATTAGTTAAGGCTTGCATGTAAAGCTCTTTTTTTTTTCTTTTTTTTTTTTTGAGTCAAAGTGAAGTGTTTACTGTCAACAGACTGCAGCAAGAAAAAGGTGTAGAAAACACATGATGGAAACTGATGAATTTGTGTCAAGCACCTCTGAATGTTACCAAATGGATACCATTACCATCTCAACGGCTTACCTGAAGATGAAGAATCTTTGTGTTTCTATAAGAAATGAAATTCAAACAGACATAAAGATTCACAATCAGCATACCATCCATGGCCAGCATATATTTCCTAGGTATTTGGCTGGAACAGCTCCCTTTCATACTGTTAACTGTGCTTACAAGTGGCTTTTCAATTCCTCGTGCATAAAATTACAACGAGGGATTATATTTTTCTATTTTACCACTGCGTAGGAGAGCATATACACATATTACCGCACCTATTTCTCCGAACATTTTTATTTTGGTTCGTATATTGTCTGAGATCTATTTTCCAATTTTCAGTTCAATTGACCTCACAAACATAACAGCAGCAGTTTACAGCACAGAGTTGTGTAAAAGGCTGAGAGCTTTCCTTTCGGCATTACCACCATCGAGTCCACAGGCACATGTAAATGAGCTTCTAGTTGCGACTGCAGATTTTGAACGAGATTTTGAGTCTTGGAATATAAGGTTTGTAACATGCAAATACAGATATTTTAGATTCCCTGAAGTTAAAATATACTTCCTGACATGCAATACTCTCTTCACTTTTCAGTCCTGTACAGGGAGGAGTAGACTCCAGAAATTTGTTCCACAACTATATTATGGTGTGGATACAGGATATGCAACTTAGTTTACTAGATTTATGTAAAGCAGAAAAGGTAGTTGTTATTTCAGCTGTTTTATGTACAACAAAACACTTATACCTATAAATGAGTTGACCTCCCCAATACAAACAAATGATACAGGTGCCATGGGCTGGAGTAACCACAAATCACTCCACCTCCCCATTTGCTGAGGAAATGTACGAGAAAATCAAAGACAACCTTACCCAGTATGAAGTAGTAATCAATAGGTGGCCTCAATACTCACTTTATTTGGAAAATGTAAGTTCTAACTAGACATATTTCTGTTTTAAACCATAAGCATTCAAGATATCTTTTTCTAGTGTCTCTCTGTGCTCTCATACGTACAAATAATCCCATCTCCACTTTACAAAACATCCTTGAGTTTATGGTCCTCACTCTCTCTCTTTCTGTAAGGCTGTTGCAAACATTGAAAGGGCAATTGTAAAATCCCTCGAGAAACAATACAGCGATACCTTAACTCCTTTGAAGGATAGCATACCAAAGAGACTTCACTTGCAAGTTCAAAAGATAGCTAGAAGACAATCAGCTACAGTTCATTTGCTTCCTAATCAAGTAAGTTTTCTGAATTCTTGCTTTTCTCCAGATCCCAAAATCCACTCATATTTAAATACTCAAAATTCTTCTGGCATAATAGAAAGCATGCTGGACTGATGTCTATATATTGAAATATTTTCTTACGTTTTGTTTTATCCACAGTTAGGAATATTCTTGAATACCCTCAAGAGGATTCTTGATGTCCTACATTGTAGAGTGGAAGACATCCTAAATTCATGGGCCTCCTGTCTACCTGTCATGGGAGATAAGAAGACACTGTTTGGGGAGCAAATGAATGGAATCACTGTTCTCTTGAGAACCAAATACAAAACTTATTTGCAAGCAATAATAGGGGATCTTGTCAATAATGTAAGATCATTCAGGCTCCTCTAGATTTCAAAGCTATTGTAAAGGAAGCTTGTGATATTTATTTACGTTTGATGCAATTGAATTGTCCAGATGCAAGCTAATCGGAACACAAGGCTGAAAAAGATACTTGAGGAAACAACAGAAACCGATGGAGAAGCAGAAGTCCGTGAAAGAATGCAGATGTTGAATTCACAACTCATTGATTTCATCTCCAACCTGCATGAGGTCTTTACCAGCCAGATTTTTATAGCAATATGTCGTGGATTATGGGATAGGATGGGACAGGTATCCAACTAAAACTCGTATACGTTTGTTTGCATTGTCGGTTCGGAATTTTCATGGATCTTGTTTATCTTGATTCATTTTTGTGCTAGATTATTTTGAAATTTCTGGAAGGAAGGAAAGAAAACAGGATATGGTACAACGGCTCGTCCTATGCTCTTGGGGTAAGTCAATAATATGAGATTATGTGCATAATATCTTCTAATGGTGTCGATTGCAAAATTGTATATTGTATGACTTGGATTGTTTCACTTCGTAGATATTGGATGATACCTTTGCTTCTCAAATGCAACGATTAAGAGGAAATGCGTTGCAAGAGAAGGATATTGAGCCTCCCCGCTCAGTGATTGAAGCTCGGTCTATTCTTTGTAAAGACACGGCTAATGCAACCGATCCATCTAATTACTTCTACATATAATATATATTGCCAAATTTCCCTGCTATTGTAGAGAGGGGTGAGATTCATTTTATTCTTTGCATGTAAATGTAATAATGTATGTACTCTTTGTTCAGGCTTCAGAAGTCTGCATTCATTTTATTCTTTTGCATGTAAAATGTAATAATGTACTCTGATATTTGGCCAATCAATTTTACCTGGCTTCTGAGGCGTCTGGAGTAGAAGTAACTCCCACTCATTTCTTTCGGGGATTTCGTTCATTTTGAAAATCCTCACAAAGTGAAATTTTTAACAATAATAATCTCATTAGAGGTAGGTGATATCCATTGATCTTGCATTTGGACTTGGGAGACTAATCCAAGGATTGTTTCAAAATTTAGAACATTTTAGCTTGTGTGTTTTGTATTTGGCCATTGTGCTACAAGTTTAATTGTTGATAATGTGTTAATTTGTCTCGTTTTTAATAAGATAAATAGTACTTTTTGGTATGATAACCTGTACCGGAAGTATTTTTTTCTCTGTTTTTTTATAATAAGGGGTGGAACCATCTTCATTATGCGAGACCATTGTGTTATGGTTAATTCATGTTGGATAACCTTTTTTTCTCGCAAAAACTTTTCAAATACTTCTCTCCTCATTTTTATTAAATATAGCCACATCTTTCTCTTATACATCAACAAAAGATACAAAACTTTCATTGTCACCCAGTAAAAGGTCTAAATAGATAAGATGTACTACATATAATATATCTAATGATCCCATTGCAAATGTGAATTGAAAGAATTTCTAGGTTGCTCATTAGTACTTCAGATTGGACAAGTCTTATTAAGCACATCCACATTAGGTAATCCCATCGTCATTTTCTTATATTGTAATTGACTTACGCTTCTAAAGTCTAAATGGTCAAACCTTAGATGCTAAAACCAATCATTTTGCTTTATGGAACACTTTGCATTTGTAGCATCAATGTTGTCTCAACATTTTATTCTTTTTGAGAACTGACGACTTAATCACCAACCTCTTCTTCGGATAGATTCTGGTGCAATTTATTTTACATATTTATTATAATGGCTATTTTTTTATTTACAAAGATGGGTAAGTCATGTACGATTTTTTCTAAACAAATTACATAGCAGATAAACGATTTCAGACCAACATCAAAATTTTTTATTTTAATTAAAATTGTGCCTATGTGGCACAATTTCAATGGAAATTTTTTTAATTTAAATAATGCAATGTGACACAATTTTAATTATAATCACATGAAAATATTATATCAGAATGATACTTTAATCCAACCCAACAGGGAAAAGAACTTTAGAGAAAGGCAACAAGTTTTAAATATTTCAAATGGAGAAGAAGTCATTTTAATCACATGTTCTTTTGGGTCTTCTTCTTATTTTGTAGGTCTTCTCCTTATTTTCGAACTTTTTTGTTTCTGTATAAAGTTCTAGTCACTTCTCTTGGATTTTTAACTCCTCTAACAAGTTTTTTTTTTTTTTTTTAAGACTTTGACAAAGGAATCTTGAATGCTTTTGGTTGATAGTGGGTGAGGAAACTTTCTATTTACATCCCATTTTGATTATTGATATAAAATTAAGAAATAGAAAAAAAAGTTAAATATTAAAACATAAATTATTTTATTTATTATTGTAATATTATTTGTTTTAATTAATTTTTTATTTTTTTTATTTAAATGTAATTGATTATATTCAAATATATAATGCATATGATTTACCAATAATTAATTATGTGTTTTAAAATAATTGATTTTATATTAAATTTAAAACTTTCTTATAGGAAATGTTGAAAAAAAATCGTATATGTTTTTGAACTTTGTACGGCTTTTAATATTCTTTTGATCTTATATTGAAACTGTGATTATAAAAAATACGGACGAAATATTGAAAAGGAGTTTAAGATTTACGATTTAGGAATTAAAGAAAAATAAATAAAAAGTAAGAGAAAAGTTTGTAGCAGATTTGATTGATGTAAATGAATAAATTTGATATATATTAATATATTTTCAAAATAATTTAATAAAGTAATTTAATTTAAAAATTTTGGAAATGGAAATTAAATTTAAAATAGAAGTAAAAACTTATTATAGCTTTTACTAAATGAAGTATATATATTAAAATACATTATCAAAATTGAAGTTAATTAATTTTATTATTTATTTATTTTAATATAAAATATAGGTTAGCAAAATTTTAATTTTTTATTTTATTAATTATTTTAATTTATTATAATAATATAATGTAATAGAAAATATTTAATTATCATTTAAATTGAAATATTTTAATTATTTATTTTGTTAGAATAGAAAAATTAATATTTTATTTAATTTGAATGAATTAACTTTTTCTTGTAATCGATTATAGGCTGTAAAAAATTACTTTACAAATGAGGGTGGAAGGTTTAAACAATTTTTTTTTTTCATTTGTTATTTTTATGATTTATCTTTTATATTTTTTTTCGTATATTCGCATTATTTGAGAATAGACATGATAAGTGATTTAAAGAATAATATAACATAAATTTGTCCATAACATAATTTTGTCAACATAATTTTGTCCGCAGAAAGTCATGGTTCTCACTAACATTAACTTATTGTTTATGTCTATATCCAACCAAAATGACTTTTGGTCATTTCTTTCTAAATTATGTTCTTCTTCTTAAATATTTTAATTTTAAATCTAATAAATTTTAATTTTAAATATTTATTAGAAATTAAACCCACATACAAATGCACGTGACGTAATCAAATATACAGACGTTTCAAGCAAGCCATTAAATATGTTTAGTCAAAATTTGAAAAGTACTTAAATATTTAATGAAAACGTTACCATACTGAATCAAACTAATAAGAGATTCTAGATTTTAATGCGATAATAAAATACATAAACCAGTCGATGCGATAGGAAGAAGGGTTTTGCAACATTATAAGTAGGGACACATTTCAACTTCATCTTCAATCGAGATAATTTTTAGGTGTACGATAGGTTTCGTTCATAAATATTATTTATTTTTAATTTTTATAATTTTTTTTCAGTCCACATCTTTTATAGTGTATTAGGTTGAGCTCGTATACTATTTGACAGGAGTTCATCCGCGATGCAGTGTTAGGAGGAGAAGAAAATGTATGGACATTTTTAACATGTACATTTTTAATTTAAGAAAATTTTCAATTTATGGACATTTTTAATTATGGACATTTTTAATTTACGAACATTTTTAACTATGTACGTGCTTCTCCTCGCATAGACTTTTTTTACATTTTGGGAGAGAAATCTTAGATGCGTTGGTTAATAGTTGATCTTAAACTACCTGATATTTGTATTTGGTTGAGGTGGATGTGGGTCTCATATGTGGTCCTTAAAGAGAATAAGGAAAAACCAAAAGAAAATGTGGACAAATATTATTTTAATTCTACATGTGTTTTATTAGAGAGATAGTAATTGAATGTTCACCTCATACATAAACATTTTTTATTTTTTATTTCATATTGTTTTTATCTGATATTTGTATTTGGTTGAGGTGAACGTGATATTTGTGGTCCTTAAGGAGGAGAAGGGAAAGCTAGAGGAAAATGTGAACAAATACGATTTTAATCCTACATGTGCTTCTACAGTAATCTGACATAATCTTTTTTTTATCAGAGAGATAGTAGTTGAATGTTGACCTCATACATAAATATTATTCATTTTTTATTTCATATTATTTTTACCTGATATTTGTATTTGGTTGAGGTGAATGTGGGTCTCATCTGTGGTCCCTAAGGAGGAGAAGGAAAAGCCAGAGGAAAATGTGGACAAATACGATTTTAATCCTACATGTGCTTCTACAGTAATCTGACAGAATCTTTTTTTATCAGAGAGAGGTTCTTTAGTGCATTGGTTGGTAGTGGTTGAATGATAGGTTTATTATTAAATATTACTCATTTTTACTTTTTATAAATTTATGATTTTTTTCAATTCATCTCTTTTAAAGTGTGTTTGGTTGAGCTAATTATTTATGTGTCAACAAAAATAAAAGAAACATTCTTTTTAGTTTTAGTTGAAGTGAAAATCATTATGACATATATATAAATATATATTTAATCTTGTATTTGCTTTAGAGAATCCTGTATAAAGTAACACTATATATAAGTATCAACTCCTTTAGATTGTGTAGTGGTGATTGAATGTGGAGGAATGTTTTTGTTTGCATCACATTTTGATTATTGATATAAAATTAAGAGATAGAAAAAGAATAGTTAAATATTAAAACATAAATTATTTTTTATTTATTATAATAATATTTATTTTAATTAAATTTGTATTACTTTTTTATTTAAATGCAATTGATTATATTCAAATATATGATGCGTTATGATTTACACATAATTAATTATTTGTTTAAAAATAATTAATTTATATTAAATTTGAAACTTTCTTCCCAGGAATGTTGAAAAAGAAAATGCATATACATTTTAATTTTTGAACTTTCTACGACTTTTAATATTCTTTGGATCTTATATTAAAAGTCGTTTATAAAAAATAAGGAAGAAATATTAGAAAGAAGTCTAGGATCTAGAGTTTAAAAATTAAAAAATAAATAAATAAAATTTACGAGAAAAGTTTGTAATTTGGATGTATATTAGTATATTTTAAAAATAATTTATAAAAATAATTTAAAATTAAAATTTTGGAAACTGAAATTAAATTTAAAATAAAAATAAAAACTTATTATAAAATTTTACAAAATGAAATATATATATATATATATATATATATATATATATATATCATAATAAAATATATGAAATTGGAAAATTCTTCATAAAATTTGTCACACACATAAAATCCTTCATCTTCTTATGCTCATTTTCCTGTCTAAATTGAAAAAAGAAAGAAAAAAAAAAAAAAAAAAAAAAAAAAAAAAAAAAAAAAAAAAAAAAAAAACTCCCCATGTGATATGACTCAATTTCATCTCCATGTTACAAAATTAGGATCTTTTCTATATTAGGATTTTTTAATAGGCTTCTTATGTTTTTCTTTCAACCTATAGAAATAATTTTCACTAATACTTGTAAAGTTTGATAATTTTTACTAATACTTGTAAAGCTTGATCTGCTACTTTGATCTTAAAAATTTTGTGTAAAAGTGTGTATTGTCTTTTCTACAATCATCTTATATATATATGATTATCTTTCTTCACCCCTTTGTCATGTATTAGAATGAAATATAATTAAATATTATATATAATCAATTTTTTTTATCGTGTTAATATATTATTATACATTACTCTCTATTGTGTGAAAAATATTTGATTTTGGTTTGAAGTCTAAAAGTTAGAAATGTGAGATATGTTCGGACGTTCAATTAACAATCAAACCGTTCTTAGTAAGCTCAGGATTCATAGTTTCTTTTTTCTGTTTTTTAGTTTTTTTGTCTTGTAATTTAAATTGAAAAAATTAATTGTTCCCCATGTAGTCTAACTGGGATTCTTACGGTTTCTATAAATGAAAGTGTATTATGATGTAATGTAACTGTAAATCCAGCCATTAAATCTAATAAATTTTAATTTTAATTTTTTATTAGAAATTAAATCCACATACGACGTGACCAAATAACCAAATATACTACAGACGTTTCAAGCAAACCATTAAATATGTTTTACTCAAAATTTGAAAAGTATTTAAATATTTAATAAAAACGTTATTATACTATATCAAACAATCAGAGATTTTAGATTTTAATGGGATAGTAAAATACATAAACCAGTCAATGCGATAGTGAAAAGGGTTTTGCAACTATGAAATGACGATGAGACTTAGTAGGAGGAAGAGAAGGAAACACGGACATTTTTAACCTCCGGATAATTTTAACTGACGAACATTTTTAATCTTGTATGCATTTATTTATGTAATAATCTCGATTATGTAAAGTAACAATGCATGCATGCACAGCTTCTCTTAGGATTTAGAATTTAAGAATTAAATAAATAAATAAAAGGTACGAGACAAGTTTTTAACAGATTTGATTGTTCTGAATGAGTAAATTTAGATGTATTTAATATATTTTAGAAATAATTTATAAAAATAATTTAATATTAAAATATCGGAAACGGAAATTAAAATAAAAACTTATTATAAGCTTTTACTAAATGAGAAAAAAAAAATATATATATATAATATTAGAATAAAATATGAAAAAATAAATTATCAAATTTCAAATTAATTAATTTAATTTAATAATTTATTTTAATATAAAATATATGTTAACAAAATTTTAATTTTTTATTTTAATTTTTTATTTTATTATAGTGATAATGTGTAGTCATAAATATTTAATTTTCATTCAAATTTAAATATTTAATTATTTATTATGTTATAATAGAAAAATAGATATTTTATTTAATTTTAATCGATTAACCTCTTCTCCTAATCTATTATAGGTTATAAAAAGTGACTTTCTTTATAAATGCAGTAAAAAGTCTAAATATATTTTTATTATTATTTTTACATTATTTGTATGACTTATCTTTTAAATTTTATTTACTTTTTTTTTATATATTCTCATCACTTGATAATAGACATAGTAAATGATTTAAAGAATATCATAATATAAATTTGTTCGATATTAACTTCTGTATCAAAGAACATAAGTTTGTAAATGCATAAATAAATAGGTCTCACTTTAAAAGAATGCAATCAAATTGTTAAGAACATGGTAAGTAATTTAAAAAATAAGATAATGCAAATTTGTCCGACATTAACTTGTGTATTAAAGGATATAATTTTAATAGGATTGAGACGAATTCAAACCAACACTAAAATGTTTTATTTTAATTAAAATGGTGCCTATGTAGTACAATTTTAATGGAAAAAATTTAATTCAAATTATGCCCCTGTAATTATAAGTTTCAAATATTTAAAATGGAGAATAAGTCATTTTAATCACATGTTCTTTTTTGTTTGCTCCTTATTTTGGAATTTGTTGCCCCATAAAGTTCTAATCACTTCTCTTTCGTTTTTTTCTTTTTTTTAATTATACATGCATCTATTTACATATCCAAAGTTAAATACCTACTCTTGGATTTCTTTTTCCAATATCCATGCATCTATTTATATATCCAAATTTAAATAAAATGACTTTTGGTCTTTTCAATCTGAACTATGTTGAAATTTGTTATTTTTCCATAAATTTCTAATTACTTATCTTTGATTTATTTTTTAAAATATTCATACATCTATTTACATATATAGAGTTAATCACCTATTATTGGATATTTTCTTATAATATCCATGCATTTATTTATATATTCAAATTTAAATAAAATATCCATGCATTTATTTATATATTCAAATTTAAATAAAATGACTTTTGGTTTTCTCTTTCTAAACTTTGTTGGAACTTGTTGATTCTTCATAAAATTATAATCACTGGTTTTTATTCTTTTTTTTTAATATCCATGCATCTCTCTCTATCTATCTATATATATATATATATATTAAGAGAATTAAATAAAATGACTTTTGTTCTTCTCTTTCTGAAAACTTCTTGTTTTTCTCATAAAGTTTTTTCTTTTATTAATTTGAGTTAAAGTAACATTTTAGTGTAATTTTGTTGGTATTTATGAATATGGACATTTAATTTTTTAAACTAAAAGTGTGTCTGATATCATTTATATTCATGCATCCATTTATTTATCAAGAGAATTAAATAAAATGATTTTGTTCTTCTCCTTTTGAAAACTTGTTGCTTCTCTCACAAAGTTTTTTTTTTTTTCTATTAATTTAGATTAAAGCATCATTCTAGTGTAATTTTGTAGCATCATTCTAGTGTAATTTTGTCCGCATCTATTAATATCGACATTTATTTTTTTAAACTAAAAGTATGTCTGATACCATTTTTATATCCATGCATACATTTATTTATCAAAAGAATTAAATAAAATAACTTTTGTTATTCTTTTTCTGAAACACGTTTGGAACTTGTTGCTTTCCTCTAAAGTTATTTTTCTATTGATTTAAGTTAAAGTATTATTTTGGTATAATTTTGTCCGGTACTTATGAATATGGACATTTATTTGTTTAAACTGGAAGTGTGTATTCTCATACAACTGTAAATCCAGCCATTAAATCTAATAAATTTTAATTTTAAATATCTTATCATATTAGAAATTAAATCACGTGACCTGACGAAATATATTACAGACGTTTCAAGCAAATCCTTAAAAATGCTTTACTCAAAATTTGAAAAGTACATAAATATTTAATAAAAACGTTACCATACTGAATCAATCCAATCAGAGATTTTAGATTTTAATGTGATCATAAAATACATAAACCAGTCAAAGAGACAGCGAAAAGGGTTTTGCAAGAGTACATGTTCCTGGAAGATTTTAGCATGGTGGAAGAACTTCTCCGTTGTACAAGAATTCGTGCAGCTACAATTGGCAGGTTAGACACGCATTTCAACTTCATCTTGAATCGAGATATTTTTTAGGTGTATGGTAGATCTCATTCATAAATGTTATTTATTTTATTTTTTTTGTAATTTTTTTAATTTACATCTTTTACATTGTGTTAGGCTGAGGTGGTTGAATGTGGTAGGAGATGATAGGGCTTCTTTCGCGGTGCAGCGTGAGAGAGAGAGAGAGAAGAGAAAATAGATAGGAGACGATAGGGCTTCATCCGCGGTCCAATGCGAGGAAGAGTAAGAAAAAAAGGGAGGAGACGATAAGGTTTCATCGACGGTCCAATGCAGGGGACGATAGGGCTTCATCCACGGTTCAGTGCGAGGAAGGGAAACCCGCGGACATTTTGTATGCATGCACCAGCTTCCCTGACACAGTTTTTCAGAGACATTGGCAAGAGGAATCTTAAATGCCTTGGTTCATTCATAAATATTGCTCATTTTTACTTTTTATAAATTTAATATTTTTATAAATACATATTTTTTTTCAATCCACATCTTTTACAGTCTGTTAGGTTTGTGAGGAAGAGGGGGAAACCCACGGACATTTTTAACAGAGCTTGGTTGAGCTGGACGACTCTATGTCACAATAGAATGGTGGGGGATTCGTGTTTGATTGAAGGGAATATGTAGAAGTGCAGTATTCCATAACAGAGTTTATGCATTTTGATTATTGATATAAAATTGAATAGTAAAGAAAATAGTTAAATATTAAAACTTCAATTATTTTATTTATTATTGTAATATTATTTATTTAATTATTTATTATATTATAATTTGAAAGTAAATTTTTTATTACTTTAATTTAATTGTAATTGATTATATTCAAATATATGATGGATTATGATTTACACATAATTAATTATGTATTTAAAAATAATCAGTTTTAGATTAAATTTAAGACTTTCTTCTTCTAAAGAAAAATGCATATGCGCCAGTTTTGTATTTTTATACTTTGATTTCTGAACTTTTTACAGCTTTTAATCCTTTGAACCTTGTATTAAAAGTGGATTATAAAAAAAACAGGAGAAATGCTGGAAAGGAGTTTAGGTATTGAGGAAAAATAGATTGAAAGTAAGAGAAAAATTTGTTACAATTTGATTGATCTAAATGAATAAATTTGAATGTATATTAATATATTTTAAAAATAATTTAATGCAAATATATTGGAAATGAAAATTAAATTTAAAATAAAAGTAAAAAGTATTATAAACTTTTACTAACTGAAATATATATATATATATATATATATATATATATATAGTAGAATAAAATATATTAAAATAAATTATCAAATTTTAAATTAATTATTTTTATTTATTTATTTTAATATAAAATATATGTTAACGAATTTTTAATTTTTTTAATTTTATTAATTATAAACGAGGGTGGAAAGTCTAAACAATTTTTTCATTTTTTTTTATTTTTTTGATTTATTTTTTAAATTTTGTTTCACTTTTTTCATATGTTTCCATTAGTCGAGAATAAACATGTAAGTGATTTAGAGAATAACATAATATAATTTTTTTCCTCACATTAACTTTGGTATTAAAGCACATAAGCTTGTTTATGCACAAAGTGACATAAGTCCCACTCTATGTCAAACAACTTCAAAGAATGCAATCAAAATGAGGTAATTAGTCATCTTTTTTATATCAATATCCAATTTAACTATTGATACAAAAAGTGACATGGGTCTTAAAAACATTAACTCTTCTCTTTTGTCTACACCCACAATTTAACTATTGGTTATCATAATTCAAACTAGACTATGGTTACACCCACATTAGCCCCTTACTATACCACAATGTAACTATAGTACAAAAAGTGATATGGATCTCACAAACATTGACTCGTCTCCAACATGCTATTTGTGCATGAATGTCACACAGTTAACTCCTAAACATCTGCATAAAAAAAAATAACATAAAAATTAGATCTACACCCACAACATTACTATACATCCACAGTAGTCCTATATGATAATGTCATTAACATTACTATACACTAGAGTAGCGTCATTACTATACACCCAGAGTAACCCCATATAGTAATGTCATTTTGTCTACACATTAGTCTCACACATTTTGTCATTAGTAGTGTCCTTGTCTACACTCATAATCTAACAATTGATATAGAAGGTGACATGGATCATACTAATATTGACTCCTAGTTATGTTTGCACCTACAATTTAACCATTAATGCCGAAAGTGACACAAGTTTTGTTAAAATAAGTGTTTGGCCTAAGTTCAAGAGGGGGGGGGGGTGAATTGAACCCTTTTCGAATCTTTTCGAAATTTGCTTTTCAATGTGAGAATACAAAATCTTTAAAGAAACTTAGACTGTAATCTACAAAGGTTCAAACAATTTACAAA
>Ga0209489_103908_pt1 | contig 28324 bp, 16 predicted proteins | sample SiratrowhiteBW_FD_187527 | JGI IMG/M metagenome (GOLD analysis project Ga0209489, IMG submission 187527) | Root nodule microbial communities of legume samples collected from California, USA - Siratro white BW (SPAdes) (version 2) | ecosystem: Host-associated > Plants > Roots > Nodule | place... | reverse complement strand
ATATTGAAAATAAAAAAATATATATATATATATATATATATATATATATATATATTTTATTTGAATAAATATATAAAACTAAAATATAAATATTAAATATTAATTCATTAAAATATAATGGCACAATAAGTGGACACAGAAAACAACATGTGTATTTTCACTAGTTAAAATATGAGTGATTCATGTCACTAACCAATGATATTTCTTAAATTACTAATGAAATTTGATTTTAATTTTACCCGTAAGACTTATAGATATTTATCTATTATGATTATAAAAAATACAAGAATTAATTTTTATGTGTATAGATCATTTTAAATATTTATATTTAATAGTTATATTTTCAATTATAAATATGACCATAATAAAAAATGTAAATATTAATATTATTATATTCTTTAATCATAATACTAGTATTTTCTTCTTGACATAATTTATATTTTAATAAAGTTATATAGTTATATAAATTTTAATATTAAAATTTAATTTTTTTTATGATCGATATGATTTGATCAAATTTGATATTAACAAAAGTAAATAAATATTAAGAATAATTCTTTCAGTAGTAAGTATAATTTTAATTAAAAATAAATCTTTCTCTATAATATTGATAATGAATATAAAATAGATATTTTTAAGTAAAATAATTTTAGAAAAAATAATTTTTACAATTTATACTTATTATGTTTTTATAAAATAATTTTGTGAAAATAAATTTTAAAATTTTTATACTTTTTAAATACACATTTAGGATATTACAAGAAACTCTCAATTATCCAAACTCCTTAGTTTAAAGGAATATAGGAGGGAGATAAAAAGTATTTCATATACTAATGGAGTAGAAAGTATTATGTATAAGATAATTTGTAGCAAATTGAATTTAACATACGTTTTTAGTAGGTTCATGGTAAATCTTGGTGTGCTCATTAAGAGAGTTTGAAGTAGGTGTTGAGACTTTTAAATAGAATAGTATCGTCTAGTCTAGTGTATAAATGATTTATCTATAATAGAGGTGTTATAGAAGAATAGAGGTGTTATAGAGATTTGTGGATGCAAACTATATGAGGAATATTGATAATTAAAAGTCTCTTTCTAGGTATGTTTTTACATTGTTTGGAATTGTGGTTTGCTGGAGAGTTAGTTTGCAATCCGTGGTGACTTTATCTACTACCTAGGTACATAATGGGTGAATATGAGGCATTGTGGTTGAGGGTGATGATAATAGAGTTGGTATTATGCAGGATTGTGTGGATATTCACTATGATAATCAAAATGTTATTCATCTAGCTGATAATCAAATATACCATGAGAGAACCAAACATATAAACATTACACATGCACTTCATGAGAGAAATTGTTGAGTTTGAAAAGGTCATAATTGAGAAGATAGCCTTTGAGAAAGATCGTGCAGATGTGTTTACAAAGTCCTTATCAAGATCAATATTCAAGTAGTGTTTGGAGTAGATTAATTTTTCATTTGAGGATAAAGAAATATGATGCGAAAGCTTTTCCACGATTTGAAGTCGAGGTGGAGAATTGTGGTTATTTATTCTAAATCATGATTGTTTGATGAAAATCACGAAAGGCGTATACTAGGAATGTCTAGTAGTGTTAAGTCTAAACAGATCGTTTGATATGTTATCGTCTGATGCTTGTATTGAATATTTAGACTCAACTGTCTTAACGATTTTTTGTTATTTTGTTTCTTAGGTTTTATATATAGATAACTTTTCGTGTAAAGATGGTACATTTGTATCAGTGACGATCCTATGTGTATAAAACATTTCAATGAATAATAAAGTGCTTTCTCTAAATCTTATTCTTATATTTCTTACTTGTTATTATTGCAAATGTAACAAATCACATTTTTTAAGTGATAATGGATAACATACTTTTCAAATAATTAATAAAGGGATGTCTTATTGTCCACACCACAACCAAATTTCTTTTTTTTTCTTATATTCCTTCATGTGCAAATTGTGTTAAAGTTTCTTTATTGACGTGGTGAGAAACATTTTTTAGATAATACAATACTCAATAAGGATATTATTGGAGATCACATATCGACTAAAAATAAGATATTTTAATAGTATATAAGTGAGTGTAAATCTCACCTTACAAATCGTCCTTGTAAGGTTGAGTTAGACTTAAATCACTTCTTAAAATAGTATCAAAGTCTATTCTAATAAGTTTGTACCTACTATCAGACTGCTATCAAGTCATCCTCACACAAGTTGAACAGTCTCTTAGCGTGATCTTACATCAATTAGAAATAAGACATTTCAATAATATATAATTAGATATAAATTTCACTCTACAAGTTAATTTTATAGAAATTTATAGAATTGAAATATATTCATTGAAAGAAATATTACAATTTAAATAATAAAGAGAAGATAAACAAATAATAAAGGTGATAGGAATATGATACTAACATTTTCAATAGGAGATGATACTCCATATGCACGCACAAGGACAAATTCACAAATCACATGAAGAGGAATATATAAATGTACGTGGATCACAAGTCATATAATAACGATTTAATTCTTACATCTCTTTTTTCGGGTAATAACATAAAGAGCATAATAGATGTACTGGACTTGGACACACCAATCCTATGATATGAATAAAGTTGTTTGTAAGGAAATTATTGAAAGTCACCATAGAAATTAAAAAAAAAAAAAAAAACTAAACACAAGTATGTGTCCTATATTATAGAGAAATAATTATCTTTAATGTCCTATAAAAATATATTATATTACAAACATAATATTTAATTTATCTTAACGTAATTTTTGTAATCAATTTATATATATATATATATATATATTTATTTATTGATTAATTATAAGAATGAATATGAACAATATTCGAAAATTAGAAGGATATAGGACAAAAAATAAAATCTCATATCTGACCTTAATTGAAAATTTATCATAATTTTATTAGTATTATAAGAATGAATATGAACAATATTCGAAAATTAGAAGGATATAGGACAAAAAATAAAATCTCATATCTGACCTTAATTGAAAATTTATCATAATTTTATTAGTATGAGCATGTTATTTACTGAATTTTATCATATTTTTCAATATAATTTGTTTTAAAAGAGGTAAAGAAAGGAGAAATACTTTAATAGGAAAAATTGTTAGAAGATAAAAAATATAGTTATAATGATACGGTGCCACACTTAAAATCAAAATACTTAATTGGATCCAACTCATATTCTCTCATGTAAATTAAAGAAATATAGTTTGACACCCTTAATAATATAAAATTTACAACTCATTTTAATAATTCATATAATTATTTTTGAAGTTAAAAATAAAAATATTAAAATTTTAATATAATGTTTGCTAAAAGGGTGTTTTTTAGGGTATCAAAGTATCACCTCCCACAAAGAAACTCGTATTTTATTATCATCAAATCAAATTATTTTACAAATACAAGTGAGATCGAATTGAAATAATGGTTATTTATTTATTTTTTGGTTTAGAACCGCAAACATCTCTACTTATTGGAGTGTATGAACCTATAAAATAATAGCGTGAAAAGTTGAAAACATATCACTTATTGGAGTATCTTGTTATTGCAGCTTCATGTTATTTATATATTATATATAACTATATTTATAATTAACATAAATCTCTTGCACAGCGTCTTAATATTATGTATTTATATAATATAATTTAATTATATTTATAATTAATATAAGATTTTCAACACATCATACATATTCTGAAACATAAATATGAAAATAGATTAAACAAGTTTCTAATACCTCCAAAATTTATTTACATTAACATTATTTATTTTTAACATATGACCTAATACTTATTTACTTTTAAATTAATAATATTAATATGTTAATTTTAGCAATATCATATGTCAACCTATTTTAATACAATTCATTAACTTGATTGCATATCACTGTTAAATTAGAAGTACTGGAGTTATTGTCAAGAATAATTGACATATTTATTAAAATCAATACGAGTCAAGTATAAAAAACTTATTTAAATCTGTATAAAATATATTCACACATGTATGCTATTTTTTTTTTAATTTTTTTATGACATTATTAAAACGTGGCTGCGTCATGAGAAGTTTATTGATTTTGGAAAAATTTGTTGGCCAGGGGCAAGTATAGCCAAAGGGTCATAAACTGATTTTCTCTGCTGAAAAATCTGCCATTGGGAACCAAAGTGCGCCCTCCATGCTTCCTGTGTAGTGTAGTGTGGCAAGTATTGCTTCACCCCAAGATCAGCTCTTTCACAATACTCTAAAATTTTTTTGTTCTGACTCAAAATGTTTTCAAGTCCATCAGGACCATTGGAAGAGGGCACTGCAGAAGCAAGAAATGCCACCAAGTAGAAAATATCTTCCTCTGGCATAACAACAGAAGTTCTGTTGTCCCATCTGCATAAAAAGAAAAAAAAAACACAGAAAACATTAATAAATAGGACATGTATTCAATTATAAATCATACTAATACTAACATAACACCTTAATTAATTTAACATGTTTTTTAATTTCTATGTTTTCTGATTCACTAAATATTATGCAGTATCATATTTACATGTCAGAAGAAACTGAAACACTGTCAAAACAAGACCATGTTGTTTCATATTAATTTTTTTGACTTGTTAATACGCTGTGAGATATTTAATGAATACATGAAAATTGAGAAATATAGTGGTAAATAATTGAAAAAAAAAACGGATTTTGGTGAAAAAATAGTGGAAATGCTTGGTTAAACTAAAATATTTATATAATTAGAAGTCATATAAACTATGCATGCTTAATAACCTGTAATTTAAGTTGTGGTGTTAAATATTGGTGGAGGGGGAAAAGAGAGAGAAGAAAACAAAGTTTGTGTATTTACTTTGATTTATTGACTGGGTAGATAAGGACAGGGCCGTTGCTTGTTTCTGTTACGATGTTCCCAAAGACAACCTCTGCAAAATGGTGTATTTTGGTTTTGGGTACAAAAAGATTGAGCCATGGGTGGGGAACATCCCACAAGCCTTTTGAACGCAACTTGACCTCTGAGATATGCACCCTGTCTAGAAAATCTACATATGTGACCTCTGTTAGGAAAAGTGTTGATGGGATATGGTTCAAGTGGGACAAATGTTTCTCAACTTCCTGCAAAAAAGTGAGAGAGATACTTGAGTTAATTTTTATTTGTTTCTTTGGAATGTGTTTTTCAAAAATTGTAAAGTTGAAAACTTTTGGTCCCTCACCTGATTCACCACAAGGGTTTCTTCCAGATTGTAGTATTTGGCCAATTCTAGGCAGAAGAGAGTTCTTCCATCTGACTTGAACTTGCTAGCTTGAACTGGGTCTTGTGGGTTGAAGGATGATCTCCAGTTATTTAGCAGACCAGTTCTGTTTATTATCACAAATCCTTCAACATAATCAAAGGCTTTTTCAGCAAATATTAGTTTCTCTTGGTCTCTAGTGAATGCTGTGAAATCTGTATACAGCACCCTGATCCATTTTACCTGTTCAAAAACAGAAATACTCCATGATCACTACTGGTACTTGCAAGTATATAATTAATATATTAAGGGCCTTGTTTCTTGTATTCTTGTATTCTTGTCCTTGATGCATTACCATGGTAGGTGCAGGTTCCAGGAATATTCTTGCTCTTGTTATAATGCCAAACTGACCTAGCCCTCCAAGTACACCGTGAAAGAGGTCACCATTCTGCTCCTCAGAGCAGTTTACCACCTCTCCTGTTCCTGCAGTCATTTCAAAGACCATCTTTTTCATCCATCCAAGAGAAATATCTTTTGTTTAAGAACTTATTTACAACTTGAGACTTCCTAACTTGCCCAAGGCTAAGTCAAAATGATGTATACTAGGGAATCATGTCAGTTTCAAGTGAATTATTGTTCACAAGACACAAAATAGTAGCTGTTGTTTTATGTGGAATATGTTTTAGACTCTTGACCTTGTTGTTATCTGCCAAATGCTTTTTTCACATTTATTTTTTCACTTAGTTACCAACCTGTAACAATCTCCAGCTTCTGAACATTACTTATCTGGGGACCATGCCTAAATGTCTGGCCACTTACACCAGCGTTGGATAAAGTGCCACCAACTGTGAGATGTAAGTAGTCTGTCCATGATCTTGGTGTCAATCCATACCTTAGTGTCTCATGCAAGATGTTTATCCACAATTCCCCTCCTGAGACATCCACATAAGGAGATTCTCCTGTGTACACCTGCATTTCTGGGACACTGAGTGACTTCATGTTGATCACAACTCCTCCATGAGTCTGTGCCTGGCCCTGGAGTGAGTGGCCATGGCCTCTAGCTGCAACAGTGAGCTGAGAACTAGGCCCCAAGTTCCAGATATGCTTTATGGTGTCTGCAATGTCAGAAACTGACTTTGGATGAAGCACTGCCATAGGGTGAGACTGGTACCTATTGCCAAAGTCCCTGGCTACCTGTTTAAGGTCAGCTTCTTCAAAACTGAAGTGTCCCTTCAAGGGAAGTGCTTTGAGTGAAGAGGGTATGCTGGAAATACAGAAATTAAGCCTAATGGTTAAGCAACTGAGGAACAAAATCATGAGGCCCCTTATGAAGAGAATGTTGTATTCTCTGAGGAGGCTAAATGATGGATATCTCATTTTTCTGTACGAAGACATGTTGGTGGTTGAAGGGTGGACAACAAAGGGGGAACACAAACAAAAGGGGAAGTGATGAAGTGATGAAGTGAAGAAAGAGGAGAGGGTTGAGGCAGAATTTATAGAAGTTTGTAGGTGGCTGAGTCAATCTTTCAGTTATGAGAATCCGTATGAAGACTGGTTACTTGGGAGGATTCCTTTTGGTTCTCCCTTTTGGACTAGTTTGTTTAAAAGAGAAACCGAAGCCATCATACTTATGCCAACTTGAAGAGGAAAAGTGACAACAAAGAGAGATCTCACAAATCTTCCCACTTTTCCAAACAGTTCCTACCACAACCCCATCTTTCCATTAAGGACAGACATGTTTCAAATTTTATGATCATTAACCAATTTAAGTATGCTCTATTTTTTTTCCCATTTGGGAAAATGAAATAAAGAGAGAAAAAAAAAGGTCCTTTCTTTTGTTTTTCACACTGCAAGGCTCTTGGTAAGGCCATGCTCCTGTCTACCTCACTATGTTGGGGTGGTGGTGATCGTGGTGGTGGTGAATCCATTACTGTCGGAGTGTAAACATCGAGTATCACTGTTATTAAATTGAATGAGAAGGACTTGCAGGGTTGTATTAATACATTCAAGAGGGAGATATGACACTGGTGGGGCATTTGTTGGTCCATGTGACACGTGAAGTTTGATTCATTTTGTGCTACTGATCAACCATGTAGGGTCTAGGGACTCTTCTTTGGCCCTCCTTTGTAGGCCAAGCTATTGGAAGAACAACAAATGGAAACAATGAAAGACTGCTACTAACATTCTGATGCAATGCTGCACAACCACCACTGCAATATTGCTGCTGATGTTATTTAGAATCTTTAGTACAAAGCTATCTGACAAGTTTTTAGTGGTTCTCTTGTCTATACCTTCCTTTTGTTATATTTGGAGGCCACTGAATTACTCTACTACTTGTTGTACTCTTGTGCCTTTTTATCCTTTTCCATTGCAAGTTGTGTTTTTGGTCCAATCACAGATTTTACAGCTTCTTAGAGGGATACATAGATGAGCATCTCACCCCCAACCCCTACATAAATTTGTCACTTCATTGGATTGGAAAAACTTGCATTCTTAAGCTCTTGTTGTGGAATTATTTTTTGGTCACCAATGTGTGGTCCTGGAATTGGAAAGAAAGCCTCCTTGTTGTGTTGTATGAGGGAAATGTTCACTTGTGGGAATAGCCTCTAGGTAGCAGCATCTATGTTTCATTGAGGGGAAAACATAATGATGATAGTTCTTAGTGTTTGTCTCTTTTTGTTTTCTTCTCCTTAATTAGTTGGATTACTATTTCTGTCGAGTCAATTAGCATGAACTGCAATTAGGATATTCTATTTCCTGCTTATGGATTCCACTTGTTCACCTTCTATTGCTAAGATTTTTTTTTTCCTTTTACCTCTACATTTATTTTGCTCTATTCTTTTTCTTTATTTTTAATTGTAATTTTTCCCAGGATTTTACAATGTAATTTTGGTCCAAATTTTTTTTTTTTGTTTACAGTATCTTAATTTTTAGTTATCCTTAATTTTTGTCATTTAAAATTTTAATGCATTTTTTATCTATTGGACAAAAAATATTGAAGCCCTTATTTTATAAAATAATAAGGATAGTAATGTTTAAGGCATCCAATGAAGTATTATCCAAATTTTGAAGTTCTAAGATACACCATTTCCGATTTAGATTAGACCATAATTGCTTTTATGTATTAAGGGTCTTTTTATCACCATAATTATTATTTAATATTATCCTTTCAAGTTTCATATACATTCTTTTCAACATTTATGATAAAAGACTTGGCTTTTAAATATGAAGACAAAATATTAGATCAAACACTATCAAAGTCCCTAACTAAAAAAGAGAAAAACATATTTGGTTTGATATAGGATAATCAAATGTAACTTACCGATCAAAGATAACTATACTACATTATTTTATTTAGAAAATCAATTGATGAAATGTATCAAATGTCATTTATTGAATACTAGTTTAGCCTTTGAAATTTATTTTGTAGAATTATTTGGATTATTTGCTAGTTTTACTTTTTATGTCTCTTGGTAGAAGGTTGTGTTTTCTTTCTAAACACGAGTTTTGTAAAAAAATAAAGCAATGTACATAAATATTGCTAGTCTAGGGCTTAACACATTTTGTTAATTTTATTTTGTGTCTCATTGTAGAGGGTTGTGTTTTCTTTTCTAAACAAGAGTTGTAAAAGAATAAAAACAATGAATATATATATAATAAACATTATTATATGTTTCTCAAAATAGACTCTATATCAATTCTTTATATATATATTATTTATAGTCGTTGATTAAATTATTAAAGTCCTTATATAGAAAATTTAAGTGTGTTGGATGTTGTTTAGTTCAACTTTGGTTTATGATTGATTATATACATATAAATTATTGAATGTTGTTGTGTACAAAAATATTTAACCATAGGAAATAAACACTTAGATCATCATATATTATGTTTTATATGTGATCTTTTAGGTATTTGTGTAAGTTTTATATCTCAACAACTTAATACAAATATATTAGACGATAATAACCATTTTAAGATAGTTGAAATAATTAATTGAATACTTAGTTATATTTATTATTATTATCATTATCAAAACTTAAACTTAGAGATAGTTTGTATCATATTATCTAATTTTTAACCATCTCGCCTATTTTTTTATAAAAAAATATTTAAATTTTTGAAGAATATTGAATAGCAAGTATTAGGTCATTCATCAAGATATCAAAACTTGTAAATCATGTATGGAACGGTATATATGAAGTATTATGTATCAAAGGCTTTTTTATATATGATAATGTAAGAACCACATATGAAATACAATATGTAAATCGAAACATATCATATATATATATATATAAATACATAAAGATGGGATAAAGTTTATATATGAGTGATAGAAAATAAATATCAGAGTAAATATAGTGAGTGACTTAGTAAATATAAGATAATGTATGTATATAATGCATATGAAAAAACATAAATACAAATAAAAATTTAAATAACATTCTTTCTTTTTTTTAATTAGCAGAAAGGGCTAAAAAGGTTTTGACATCATTATTGCAGAAGGAACGAAAAATTGATTAGTTTAGTCGAAATGTAAAAGGCTAATCAAGGGTAGGTTCGGGTGGTGAAGGTTAAGATTAGAGTGTGACTATTTCCTGTGATTTAGTTATAGGATTTAGAAGTTTTTCCATAGACACTTGTGTTGAGACTCTATACGATTTGTCTAGATGGTTATTGAGACACTAGATAGTCTATCTGATGACTAGAAAATCATATGTGAAATTTATGTTTTGATGATAAAAAAGTCTAACTAAGTGATTTATTTGTATTTTGAATGTTCTAACAATGTTTTGTATAGCTACATGACACAATATACTCTTTGAGCTTCTGTAACATTTATTCATGATAGATGGTTGATAAGGTTGGTTCATTACATAACAAAATTCATATTGAATGTCTTATTTGTGATTTAAATGATATGTTTTCTATGTGATTTAAATTATCTAACAGTAGTTAGTAAAAGTTGCAACATACAATAAACTCTCCAAGCATCCACAATTTGTTCATGTTAGACGGTTTAATGAACATGTTATTTTGTTTTTAGTATCATGTATTATCTAGTACAAAAAGATTTTCTGATTATGTTTTGATTTGCTTTTACTAACCCATATTGAAAATAATTGCAAATTAGTTTCATAAACAAATTCAAAGTAAAAAAGAAAAAAGAAAAAAGAAAAAAGAAAAAAAGAAATTGAAAGATTGTAAACCCAAGCTTTCTATTTTTAGCAACTATCACCAAAAAGATGACGATATGAAGATATTACAAAATCCAAACTTAACCAATTCAAGTATCAAAGGACAAATTCAAAAAAACTATATAAAAGGATTAAAGGTGAAGAACTAATGCAAGAGCAAACCAAACAATTTAAGTAGTTCAAGTGATTTTTCTGAAAATATAAGAGTCACGGTGAGCATCTAATCAAGTTGTTAGATCATGTAATCTTTTAGGTTGATTGATAAACCTTTGTAGTTCTCCATATTGTGAAGTTATACACTTGTGAGTTTTTTTTTTATACTCTCTTTGAGAGTGTTCTTTCTTTTTTGAGAGTTCTTAATCTTTGGGAGGTTAAAGTTTAACCTAAAAAGGTGTAAATACTTGTTGTAACCTAGAGATATGAGAATTGTAACTTAAAGACGTGAGAGTACTCATTGTAACCAAGTGTATTCGTTAGTAGAAGCTTTTAAGCAGTCGTTTAAGGGGATTAGATGTAGCCCAAGTAAATCAAGATAAATTCTTACATGTTGATCTCTCGTTACTATTGTTATTGTTCATGCTTGTTGTTTACTCCATTATTCTTGTTTACTTTTAGACAATTTGTTAGATGGTTCTATAAAAATATTTCTACTAGACTATCTATTAGACAATCTGTTAAACGATCTACTAAACAATATCTTTTTTATCTATTTTGAAAAGAGTCTAAAACTCTATTAACCTCCCCCTACTCTAGAGCTAGTTGTACCTACAACTTGTAGTTGTGTAACAAAGGTAGAAGCTACCAAATCAATGCAGACATTTTGATGTTGTTCAAGCTCAAGAATTTGTGCTTGGGTTTTAGCTTGTTATTCTTGAAGGGAGTCTCTAATCATGGTTTTACAAAATCTAAAATGGTTTCCAATGATGGTTCACTTTTGACAAGAATGATAGGAATATGAATTGTACTTATAGATTTTGATGAGTTTAGCCCTTGCAATGACTCATTGAGTTGTAACACTTAGATAATGTTAGTCGCAACAATGTCTTCGACCTCTACTTTGACTTCCTCAATTACAAGCTTGTGTTCTTACTTCAACTTTTTCTTCTCTTCTTAAACCAACTCTGTAGTACTAAAGAAAGTTATTATCTTTACATCAAGCTCTAGCTAGATTTCTTCAAAAGTTCTTATACAAGTTATAAAATCATCTAACAATCATTTCTTGGGGGGATGTGGTAGAGCTTCTTTTAGACAACATTTTCTAAATCTTGAAGAAAGAAGGTAATGAGTGTCATCAGTTGTATAGGTTCAAGTTGGTTGAAGGATATAAAAAACTTTGGTGGTAATAAAAAAAATTTGGATATCAGAAGAACATGCCATTTTATGGGAATAAAAGTACATCTTTTGATTCCATATATGTAAAGCTTTATAAAGAATCCTTTTGAAGGCCTCTTTATCAAGAACTAACCTCCAATCATAGGGAACATAAGATATGGTTGTGCAAGCTAGTTGAGAAATGACAAGCTCAACATCTTCTTTCACTTTATCTTTTAGTTTATTGAAATCTATAAATACTAGAAAGGGGCATACTCGATTAGGAAAAATCTTGTAAATTGTTTTCTTAGTGATGCAACTTGTAAATTTTTTTCTTAGTGGTGCTCAAAGATAAAGAAGCCACAAGGCTTGATTATTTAGAAATTATTGTACAAAGATATTGATTATGTCTTCTTGCACACGTTGAGACAATTTGCTCTCATCTAGAATTACCACATCCTTTCTTAGTGAATAAAGTTTTGATTTAACAAATATGAACAAATTAGTTAGATGTTACTATATGTTATTGTTTTATATTTTGAATCTTCTAATGTATGTTCTATGAAACTATAACATTATGAGACCTTCTAATGGTCATCTTGTTTAAAGAAAGATAGTCTAACAATTTGATTAATCTTGTACTAAAAAGTTGTGATCCCAAACAGGTAACATCTAACACGTTATCTTCTACATATTAAGAAAATAATGGTTTCACAAACTTTTGCAAAGCATACACATATGAAAATATGTTATTATGAATGAATGTGAATATGACTGTTTTTTAATAGTGTTCTTTCATATATTCGTTATACATGTAGTATGCAAAAGGAAGTGCAACCTTCCTCTCCTAACTATGAATGCCTATTTACTCAACGTTTCTTTCCCAACTGTGAATGTCTATCTAACATCAAATCAAGCTAAATTATACTGAAGGATTTATGATAATATTATCAAGCTTAAAGAGATATTGTAGCTAAAGATTACAAGAAATAATGATCATATTCTTGAAGACTATATATTAACCAAAGATTCAAAGTATTCAATATTGAAAAACCTATTGAGAAAGTACAAGAGAAATACAAGCTTGAGTGTGAATTTTTTTAGTAGAAAGTATGAAACCTTCATATTCTTCATACTTAGCTTGTGAGAATTCTTTATATATTCTCTTTTGAAAGTTATTTTTATTGTGGAAAAAGAATTTCAAGCTTTATATTGTTTGAAGAAGTCATTAAGTCAATAATACATTAATCAAATTACCATGTTAATTAAAATAGACATCTAACAATATCCATAAACATTCTGATAATATGATTAAATATTTTACTTTCAAGAACCATTAGAAAAATAATAATACAATATTTTTTTCCATCCATTATAACTTTAAATTAACCCTAAAGAATGATACAATTGTCAAATTCAAAGTTAACTTATTACTAATAACTTAAAGAAAATCATTTTTACATATATTTGTTCAGCATGAAGTATACCTATAATACAATTATAACTAGGATGACAACAAGTAGGGATGGGTATGTAGTACATACCTCCTACCTATCTTGTCTAAATAAATTTGCCTCGTTACCCACTTTCTTACATAACAAGTATTTGTGAAAAAAAAAAAAACTTATAAATATTTTTATACCAACAATATCAATGGAAATTTTTAATTTTTAAATAAAATCATTTGAGAATAATTCTTTAAATCACAAATTTAGATAAAATAAATAATTTTAAAGTATAATGCAAACTAAAGCACAAAATAAAATATTAATATAAATTTGATCTTTTTAAAAAATAAATTTAAACACGTCAAACTACAAAATATAAGTTTAAAAAAATATTTTTTTTCCAAAACAATCTCAATTTTACAAATCTAAATAAAAATGTAAATATATAAAATTAAATTCTAAATTAAACGATCGAAATAGTGTAATTATTTAATTAATAAGTACGTAATTAAAATACTGTTACTTATTACCCACCAGTACTTACTAAAATATTCATTCATTTTGTATTTTTATTATAATTTTTTTTACAAATTTTACTGTAATATCTGCGGATACGAATTGTCTTTTTTCATCCCTATCTCATACAATTTTCATTCTTCAAATATTTTTATTCTATACTCAGTCTCAAGTTTTAGTAGTTTAGTTATTTTGATCCGTTGTTAAGTTGTCAATTTTTAACAAAGAAATATTGACGCGACACCATATTATTGTTTATGGTATTTAATATTAAATATTGTATTTCTTTTATTGAATATGTTGCGTTTGTGGGGTTATTTTTTTATTGTTTGCAATCTATTTTGTGGTGTGATTATTATATTTTCTAAGCAATTACGAATATATGGTTCATGATTCACGTAATTGTATTTTTCATTATATTTTAATTTTTTCTCAATTTGTTTTATTTATCTTTGTAAAAATTAATGATAATTTACCACAACAATATGATGTGTCACCTTATCTTTTCTAAAAGTTTTTTTTCTTTTGTTTGATTTTTCTTGTTTCCTTTTTCATTTTGTATTTATTTATAAAAAATTAATATTTGAATTTTTATAATTACGAAAATAAAGTAAAACTGTAAATAAAAAAATAAAAAAAATAAAAAATAGAATTTTTTTTTATAATTTTAGATTCTTAAAGTATTATGATTGGGCGATATTTTTTTAATATAAAATTCATACTAATATTATGAATCTTGATATTTTAGTTGATTCACACGTCAAAATTCATCAATTATCTGTTATCACATAAAATATATTTAAAAAAATTACAAAAAATGAGAACAACAAGATAAATTTATGTGAAATAAAAAATATCCTCCTAAGACCTTAATATAGAAAGATTAAATCAATTATAAAATCTTAACTAATACAATGAGGTTACCTAAGATACCAAGTAAATTTTGAATTATTATCTATACAAGTTAGTTAATTTGTCAACATAATGATTTCTTTCCCTAAAGATATAACAAATCTTGAATTCCATACCTTCATACATTTTTAAATACTTTCTCCCTCTTCCTTTAATAGACCAAGGTACCAAAATAACATAGGAGAAAAGTTTGACAAATAAAAAAATGTCATTCCCCAGCCAACAACCTTAACAAGCTCAATAGCAAAAACTACACTCAACTTCATCATATAGTGAGTTATGAATCCTAAAATAAGAAGAAAAAAAAAAAAACTCAATGTACTTCCATCTACTACCTTTAAATATCCCAATACAAGCGGCAAAACGAAGAAAGTATTTGGCAATCCATCAATATTAATTTTGATCCCACTAACATTTAAAGAATTTCTAGATCACTTACACTATAATAGACCTTAGAAAGCTTAGTGTTGATAAAAAAAAAAAAAAATAGAAAAATCATATAATGGATGGATGAATCAATACTAATGACCCTAAACCAATACTAATGACATGATGGAAACTCACATGATTTTCCATCTTTCATATCATCCACAAAAGAAAAATGATAGTTGTAAACATAATGTATTTAATCAAAGGACTCTATATATATTTAATAAAAGAAATAATACCTAAAGAAGAAATATTAATAAAATCTAAAAAAAACATTTTGAATCCAAGACTAAAAATAAAAGACAGAAAGACAATAAAAAACATAACAAATATTTTCCTCATAATTCCTGCATAAAGTATACCTTTAACACAACATAACCCCTATCTATTGAATATCCTTATGAAGGCATATTGTGCAGGAATTCCCAAAAAATTAAAGATTTAGAAGAAAGAACAGAGGTAGATCACATGAAACTTTCCCTAATCACGAGAAGGAACACAAGAAAAGAAGAAAACTCTAGCAGCTTTTTGATTGAGGACCCATTATCCTCCAACATCGAATTAGGGATTTCAAACCAACTATTATGATTGGACTATATTGATTCCTAAAGTACTATAACTGTATGATTCCTTTTTGAGCATCTTGTGAGTCATTAAATCGTTACCTCATATCATCACTTAAATGTTACATAAACCTTTTTTTTTTATTAAAAATTGATAATTGTCCAATGAACCTAAATTACTAAATGTTACAAATGTGGACCGATCAAATGCATAATACTTTAAAAAAACTGCATTATAAAAAAGAGAATCAATAATAAATTTAAATAAAAAATAAAAATTTAAAACTTATTTTGAAGAATTTAATTTTTACTCATCGGTAACTAAAAAAAACAAAAACAGTAAATATACACCATAACCCAACACACAAAAAAGAAATTATAACTAGTTTTACATATCACTTTTAAAGTTTAATATAAACATAAGCAGTATTATTAAACATTATTAAATATATTAATTAAATTATTTTGTGAATTATATATAAAATTGATTCAATTTTAAGTTTTTAAAATTTCTATCTTGTTTCATTTTCTTTTCTTTTTGGAAAATAAATCCCTTTCATTATTTTCCTTTTCTACTTCTTTGCATAGATTTTAGAGATCATTTCATCTTTTATTGATCACATAATATGCATAAATTATGATTGATCATAATTTCAGTTAGAGTAATTATTTTTAATTTTTCTTTCATAGTGTAGTTTGTATGTATGATGTTTTGTATCTATATGTGTATTATGAAAAATAAAAAGATGAACAAAAATGAACATAGGATATGAGAATGAAAATATTCTCTCTATTTTTCTATGTTTGATCAAAAGTAAAGAACTCAATATATACAAGTATTGTATTCATTCTAGGTATAGCTAAATAAAGAAAACAAAATAAAATGATTATAACCTGATAATGTCATAAAAACAAATAAACAAAATTGATGGTAATTTGACTATATCATAAAGACAAAATCAAATCACATATTTGATATTAGTTTCTTTTTAGAAACCTTGTATACATATCCTTTGAAACCGCTCGCAAGTTGGGAAGTAAATATTGATGATACCCAATTTGGAACAAATATTCTTTTATTCTTGAAAGATTGAGGACCTAAGGCTTTGGTATAAATGTCTGCTAGTTGCTCTGTAGTGGAAATGGGAAGCAAATGAATGAGACCCTTATTTAATTTTTCTCTAACAATGTGACAATCTATTTCTATATGTTTGGTGCGCTCATGAAACATTGTATTTGTTGTAATATATCTTGTTGAATCATTGTGACGATATAAAAGAGATGGTTGCTCAAAAAGAACTATCAAATCTTGAAGAAGATAGACTAGCCATTGAATTTCCAATCAACCTTCTATAGAACATCAGTAAAAGGCACACTTCCAATAGAAGACAATTTAACAAGAATATCCATAAAAGTGACTGCAAGTTTGCAGGCTAAAAGACCTACATCTGTTAACAATTCCAATGCATATTTCCTTTGATTAATCATTATCCCTTTCTTACTTCTTGCTACTTCAAAACCAAGAAAATATCTTAAATTACCAAGATCCTTGATCTTGAATGTCTTATTCAAAGCTTCTTTGACTCAATCAATCTCTTCTTTATCATTTCCTACCAAAATTATATCATCCACATGCCCCAATAATGTTGTAAAGATCTTTCAGAAGAATTAATAAATAAGGAATAATCATCATAGATTAAGTATATCCCACAAAAATAAAAAAGGATGACAATTTAGCAAACCACTCTCTCACAACTTGCTTAAGGCCATATAAAGCCTTTTTAAATTTACAAACTTGTCCTGGTTGAATAGAAGTCAATCCAGGAGGAGCAACCATGTATACATCTTTCAACTCTCCATGTAAGAAGGCATTATTGATGTCTAATTGTTTTAACTCTCAGTTATATATAGAGGCTAAAGAAAGAAGCAACCTTATAGTGATCATCTTTGCTACTGGAGAAAAAGTTTCAAGGTAGTCAATACCCTCTGTTTGTGTGTATCCCTTCGCCACTAATCATGTTTTACATCTTTCAACAGTCACATCACCATTATACTTTATTTTGATTTGACTCCATAGCAGATATCTCACACTGTATAGCCTTCCTCCAACAGTCATATTTCACAGCTTCAGAATAAGTGTTTGGCTCAACATGTGAAGAAATAGACATAAGATGGTGATATTTATCATAAGACAAAACAGAATTCAAAGGATATTTAACTCTAAAAGATGTATTGGAAATATTGAGATTACAATGATAATCCTTTAGATACTCAGGTGGTCTTTTTGGTCTAGTACTCATTCGAATGGATTGTCTTGTTTCATGATTCTCATCAAGGTTTTGGTCTCTATGGAAACAAACTTCTTCAGGGATCTGAATGTCTGATTCATGGTCATCATTAACATTATTTTCAATATTATCACAGGGTGTAAAAGTGACTTGTGATGGTTGATTCAAAATAGACTGATTTTCTGTAAACAAATTTTGATTTTGATTATGAATGTCTAGACTGTCAGTTTCATTGCTAGTATCTTCAACCCTTTGATATGGAAAAACATGTTTATAGAAGAAAACATCCCTAGACACAAAAATTTCTCTTGATTGATTATTCAACAAAGTATATCCTTTTGTCCCATTTTCAAAACCAATAAAAACACATTTTGATGCCCTTGGATCAAATTTACTTCTATTTATTGACAGAGTCCTAGCATAGCATAAAGATCCAAACACCTTTAATTGATTAAAATCTGGTCAAGTTTTGTAAAGCATTTCATGATGAGAAAAATCATTTAAAACAGGCGTGGGAAACATGTTTATAATATGCGCAACATGTATCATAGAATATAACCAATAAATTTTAGGTAGATGAGATTGTATCATGAGAGTTTTTGCTACATTTAATAAATGACCATGTTTCCTTTCAACTACACTATTTTGTTGTGGAGTATTGACACATGAAGTTTGATGTATTATTCCTTTGTTAATAAAAAAATTAGTCATGAAAAATTTAGTCCCATTATCACTTCTGATTACATTAATTGCTGTCTCAAATTGTGTCTGAGTAAAATCAACAACATTTTCCAAAATCTTAACAACTTCAGATTTTTGTTTTAAAGGAAAAACCCATGTGTACCTTGAATAATCATCAACTATGGTCAAGAAATATTTGTGACCATGAATTGATGATAATGAGTATGGTCCCCACACATCAATATGAATCAAATCAAAACATTTTTTAGATTTAGATGCAAAGAGAAGTCTTTTTTGCTTTGCAAAATGACAAATATCACAAATAAAATATTTGTTATATTTAACAAAAGGAAATTTATGTTTGATAACATCAATAGATTTGTTTGAAACATGCCCTAACCAAAAGTGCCAAAGGGTTTCGAGATCAGTAAAATTGACAATATTGGTGATATGTGGAGATTTAACAGGTTTGATTTGAAGGTTTTGATAAAGTCTATCTTGCATCTCAGCTGATCCAATAACTTTCAAGGAGTTTTTGTCCTTAATGTGACAACCATTAGAATAAAAAATAATCACACAAGATAAATTATCAATTAACTTTGCTACTGAAAGAAGATTAAAAGTGAAGTCAAGAATATACAAAATATTATCTAGGACATAATCTTGATTGATGAAATACTTCCAGAATAATTTGCAATGGCTTGATTTCCATTTAGTAATTTGACAGAGATGGGATTAATTTGATGATATAAAGTGAAATGAGTCAAGGATGAACAAATATGATCAGTAACACCACTATCAAGAATCTAAGAACTAAAGAAAGAGAAAAATTTATTACTATAGTGTGTGTTGTGTCAGAAGGAATGACAAAGATTTGATTAGAGACATTGTCACTGGATTTAGACTATTGTAGAAGGGCTAACAATATTTGATATTACTCAGGAGTAAAACCAATTTGCTGAGAATGTACTTCTGACCTTAAACCTTCATGATTCTACTGGTTATTATTACAATCTACTTTCTGATTTTTAAACTTGAATTGAGGTGGAAAATCATGTTTTCTATAGCATGTATCAATCACATGCCCTGTCCTCCCACAATGACTGCAGACTTTGGAAGTATATCGTCTTTCATAACTTCTTCTCCTAGTATCGATATTTGCCTTTGACTGATTATAAAAAATTGTCTCTCTTGTTGTGTACTGAGAGAACAAATCATATGTTGTTCAAAACTAACATGGTAAGGTGAACTAAAATCTTTTGAGGGATCAACAATTTCGGCTATGATAAATGTAACAAACAGGGCTCTCAAATTAGAGCTTTGATACCATGAAAAATAAAGAGATGAACAAAGATAAACAAAAATGAACATAGGATATGAGAATGAAAATATTCTATCTGTTTTTCTATGTTTGATCAAAAGTATTGAGCTGGATATATACAAGTACTGTACTCATTCTATGTATAGCTAAATAAAGAAAACAAAATAAAATGATTACAATCTGATAATGTCATAAAAACAAATAAACAGAATTGATGGTAATTTGATTTTATTATAAAGACAAAATCACATAATTGATATTAGTTTCCTTCTAGAAGCCTTGTATCCATATCCTCTGAAACATTTTAGTTGAATAGATAAATATCTAATAGTCATTATATGTTTTATTTGTGAATACGATTTCTTGAAAGTAAGTTATGACTTGCCAATATTTGGATCATTTCCTATATGATACATTTCATTTGAATTGATTTAGATATGTTAATATATTATGAGACAATTCATTGAGTTAAAATTTACTGTGATTAAGTGGAATTCAAATATCATAATGGTGTAATTTAAAATTTAGAGTAAATAATTTTTAGTTAAAAACAATTTATGAAAGTTATGACCTGTAAAACACGTTACAATCAATTTTTTTTTTATTTAAGATGGTATGAATATGATAAATGCTTATATGTTTAATTATTTGAATTATTTGAGATAGTAAATATGAGTTAGATATGTATAATAAGTTTTGAAGAATTAATTAGTATAAAATACTATTATAAATTTTGTTAAAATTGTTTAAATTGATATAAAAGATTATACTTTAAATATATATATATATATATATATATATATATATTAAAGATATTTAATACATAGTTCAATTTATTATATAATGAGATACTTATATAAATTGGGTTTTGGGTTGTTACAAAATTTAACTATACTAGTAAAAAAATAAATTTGATTTCAGTTTCACTATGATTATTTTTTTATTCCAATTTGATGTAATCTAGACAATAATTCTGAAAAAAAATAACAAAATAGAGTCGATCAAAGAACAAAATGCACGTTTATACATTAGTAATATGTTGGTCTTTTGGTAAATGAACACAAGTAGCATTGGTCAAGCCTACTTATATATAAAATATTTTTTAACTTTTTAAATTTAGCGTGGATTGTGTTAATGTAAAAATTATTTTTTATTTAAATGAAAAAGGACTTTAGTGTCGGCTTGACTGATGTTAAATATGAAAATAAAAAGATTCTACATCAAAGGAATCAATATTTTAAAATTGTAGTTCGAGAAAATCAATACAGAACACGTGCAAATGAAATAGAACAAGTAAACATAGTAAAATTAATTTAAGGAAAATCATTCCCAAAAGTCAACAATATTGAAAAATAATATAATACCCAAGTAAAAAAATACTATGACAACAATAATCTTTAAGTAATTTACACTCAAATGATGAGACCAAAATTGCAAAAGCAAAATATGCATTTCCTCACCACAAGTTCTTCAACAACGCATGTTGAAGAATGAGTCCAACTCAACTTCAATATCTCATCACCAACAATGCATGGGTGAGTTTTTGCTTCTAAAAGAACACATCTTAGAAAAAAAAAAAAAACATCTCCAAACTGAAATTGAACCGCCCCAAACTCAAAACGAAACAGAACTCCAGGCCAAACTCAATTGAGACAACACGTGACATTCACATCAAATCACAAAAATTTCCAAAAATGTTTCAATATATTCAATATTCAAGCATAAATGATGTCTCCATATACCTTAATATACGATTGCCTTCACCACATAATGTACAGATGTTGAATGTCGACAATTAGAGAGTGAGAGAGCTAGAGAGAAATGAAATATAAAATCTGAAAAGTAAAGTGAGAAAGAATAAAGTGAAGTATTTAATGAACATGTTACTAGTGCCACATTTTAAAAGAATTATAAAAGTTGTAAAAAAATTAAAACCATCCATGCTAAAATAACACACACAGCATTGGCTAGATTCACACTGTATCCTAAAAAAATTAATAAAAATATGTATACAAATTACAGATATGGACGCTTAAATATAAAAAAAATTAAAAAAATATTAAGCGTCAACCAAGTCCACATTAATCTTTTTAATTATTAAAAAATATGTAATGTCGGCTTTAGAGTGAGTTTGACTCTTATTCTAATTATTATATTATTTTTATGTCCTTAGAGTAAACTTGATCCACACTAACCTAGCATGGCTAACCTAGCATGAGTATTAGAGTGAGTTTCACTCACTTTTAACTCTTACAATATTTTTATATCCTTTTAAAATGACCTAACTCACACTAGACTTTGCAATTATTAAAAAATATTATCAACTTCACACTCTAATTACGTTCTCATGTTAAATTTAAATTATAAAAATAAAATATATTTTTGTACAAATTTATTCCTAAACTTATTTTTGAGAAAAAAAATAAGAAATAAAATTATTTTTTTCAGTAAAATACAAATAACTTGAGTATAAATTAATTAATAAATATAAAATTTATATAATTTTTAAAAGTGACATTAGAGATTTCATATTAATCATACATAAAATTAAATTATAATATACAAGTTGAAATAAATTTTAACTTTACTAATACACTTTGTCTCATTTCCTAATAAATTATAAAAAGAAAACTTGTTAAAACAAATTCCAACTCTACTCACAAAAGATAATAATTAATTATATTATACATGATAATAATTAATTATATTATACATTGGATTTGAGACGAAATAATGAAGAGTTTTGTCTTATTACACATTTCTTAAACTTTAAAAACCTTTTGAAACACCAACATAATGTCATGGAGGAGCAACTAATTATTTCCTCATCACCTAGCTATTGCTAGATTAGATCACACTTTTGATTATCAAATAAAATAACCTGCACTTTTACTAAAAATATTTGCATAAGTTTTTAATATTAGGGTATCCGATAATAATTGGGTACACTAAATTAAATATTTAAAAGATCATGGGTGTACCCTCATCCTTTGTGTGGCGTACTGATTTTGGACGGTTTCCATATTGGGAAGGATAGTGACGAGTGGGGATCAAATTATGTTCAATGAAAGTAAACAAAAAAAATATATATATATATATATATATATATATATATATATAATTAATAATAAGGTTTCATTGGTATGAACATGACATAATCATGATAAGTGAAACCAGCCAACATCATAAAACCACTTTCTGTTCATGCAAATGCCCCAGCCAAGATTCATGTTTTAAATAATCTTTCAGTGGTTTTATAATAAATTAAGATAGTTGGAATATGACTTTCTTTTTTAAAAAATAAACTTTTGGTATATCATAATTGATATTTGAATTTATTTTAGCATTGTTTGTATTTAATATTAAATAAATCTATTAATTTAATTTTTATAATAAGTTAATTCTTGAATAGACTATGTTGACTTATAATATTTCAGTCATATTAACATCTGTTAAATATTTGATGTAAAAATATTAAGGAAATTTTGAAATCATACTAAAGAATAAATTTTGAAAATATAAATAACCAATATAATATTGTGTGTGTGCGCACTAACAAATAATGGGTAACAACGAGTTATCTTAAACTTTAACATTTGAGCTGTACCCACTAATTTAAAGCATTTAAAATAAAATAATAAATACATAATCTCAAAATGTTATAGTGAAAATTTAATACTATATTATTATTATTATTATTATTATTTAAACAAGTTCTTTTGTTGATTTCAAAAAAACACTATTTAAAACTTAGATCTATATATATTGACCTAGGTTTGCTATCATTAAAGAAGTGACTTATCCTATTTTCATGTACTTCATTCACAGTATAAACAGATCAGTCTTTTTTTTTTTTTTTTTTAAGGTATTCTCATAATTAGAAGTTATGAGTCCAATGTTTCCAAGAATGGTCCTTTCAATATACACAACCATGGATAATTAGTAATCATTAAGTATATATACATACATAAATTATAAAGTGAATCTGTTTGATAATTTCTGTTCACATATATAATCAAAGTCCAACCCTATGAACATGCTTAAATATTATAATTTAAATATCTTCATTCTCACTATGATAGTTTGACATGTAAAGCAAAGTAACAGTGTCCTCAATTATGGTGAAAAACCTAATTGATGGCCTGTTTTCTAGAAGGAGACCGACCATTAATAAATAAAAGAAGGCACAAATTGTTGTTAGCTGAGGTAATTATCATGTGGGAATACTCTTAATTAAGGAAGTGGTGGCCACGTTATGCAGAGCAGAAACCTTTAGGCAGTGTAAACAAATGAACATTTTCACACTTAAGGAAATCATGTTGCACCTCTTTGGTAAGTATGGTTAAATTCTTTATATGAGACTATTAGATATGTACGTACATGCAAACATAATATACCACTTTTAGGGTGAAATTTTCATAATATTAAAACCAAATTATATACGTATTCATCCAAATAATTTAAATATGTTCTAATAGATTGATTTCATATTTAAATTTATTTTTGTTATTTTGAATCCAATTAATTAGATAGAAAATATTTTTTGGTAAATCATCTTCAAGTAGTTTCATATAAAATATCTTTGGCTTAGTTCACATTTGGTGTCTTTTACTTAGGATAATTTTTAACTTACATGTAAAACTATCTTTAATTAAAAAGTTTAAAGCAATATGTTTTGGAATCTTTTATTTTTATATATTACTTTTTTTACTAATTTATATATAACAAGTCACTTCAATTCATACTTGACTTTTTAACAATTTATATGCTGTATGAATTTCTTTCACATTTACACACTGTATCTCAAGCGCAGAAATTTATTAATTACGAGTACCTTAATGGTAACCATTGTTTAACTATTTACCATAATGAGACATTCTTATTTTAAACTTTTGCAAAAAGATTTTACAAATTATAAACTTATAATTCATCAACTACTCCACATCATACTCATATGAGTAAATTATTAGGACAAACCAATAGTTCTAATCTTATAACTGACATAGAAAGGTTATCTAATAATAAAAGATAAAGAAGCCTAAAAAGGTTGTGTTCGAGACTCTCATAAATGAAGTTCATCCTATGTTGACCTCTTCAACCATTCCTAATGTTCAAACTTTGTCAAGTAGCCATTGAGTTCCAACAAGCATAGTAAATAGAAATTATGGTCAAGTTATCTTCAACCTTGAATGCAATAAACCCAAATTTGGATTACTTGAATAATGAAGAAAACCATTGGTTTGTATATTCAAAGAAAACAATTCTCAATTGAGAAAAAAAAATTCTAAAATGATTTTAAAGAAGAAAAACAACTTGGACAAAAACATCATCTAACACAGTTTTGAATTTGTAGTTACCTGATCCATATGTATGGCCGAGATGTCAATCCTTGTTGCTAATCGACATCTCGATCCCGCCTCCATTCAATGATAAACTATTAGAATGATAATTAGATAAAGACACGTGATAGTTAGTAAGTAAATTAGGATTAAGGGAGTAATTGGGTCTTACTTAGCCTGTACCATTTGGGGGCTCAAACCCAAACTTATAAATAAATGAACTAACTTACTTGAGCATCAGAGAATAATTACATATACCCTGTCACTATGGAGTGAAAAGGAACAATCAAGCTAGAAAGGAGACTTAAGAAGAAAAACCAGAAAGACGAAGTGAAGAGTGGTACTACTCAGTACTCGACCCTGTACGTAACAACCATATACATTTCCATAATTTCATCATCTCCCAAACATAAAATTGCAGAAGTGAAAACAATAAATAAAAGTAGAAAACAAGGAAGTTGAAGAACTTACATAGACAAAACTAAATTGTAGTGAACTATAAAAATAGAAGACTAACCAACTACCCTCTACCCCTAAGCATAAACAAAAGTATATGAATGCATCTAAAATGCATTGTAAAGTGTGTCTTAATTGTGTCTAAAGTTTTCTATTTATAATTTTCTAACACCACAACTGGATGGGCTTAAACCGAAATAAAGATTAGCCGAAGAAAATCTATTAACAAAGATATCCTATATTAGACTGCTTTCCAACTATTAAACCGTCTAATGCTCTTTGTTCAATATTTTTGAGTAATTTGTTTTTTTAAACTCAGTTCATCCAATCTTCATGATCTACTTATCTTCATTAAGGTTCAAAAAGTCAAAAACAAAGATTAATTATAAAAAAAAATGTCTACAAAATCATAATTAATTCAACTGTTAAACGATATCTATGGAATCTCAGTTCAAAATATAGTTTTTATACAAATTTTATTACAACTCTTATTTATAACATAAAAAGCAAATCTATGCTAAAATAAAAAATAAGATCGTAAGAAATCTCTAGAAAACATAATTAGTCTAGAAAAATACGAAAAAAATAAAAATTATCATCGATCGTCCTCTTACTCTTATGAATCATGTTGGAGAGTTTGGTAGGAAAGTGAGTTCTCCATCAAGAAGGTGCATGCTATTTTGCCACCACTTATCATTGGTTTGTTTCCAAGTTAAAACACTAGGTTGATGGGTAATTAGTTCCCTTTGGAATTCAACTTCATGCACGAATTACGCAACATCACCATTGATAATTGGTTGATGTACTTGTTGCAGTTATTTAACTAGGGTCCAAAATTTCGAAGGAATTTAAGCTCAACTTAGTTTTATTTATGGACTAGGTCTAACTCATTTTCTTCTTTTTGTTGTACCTTTCACAAAAAAATCTTTAGGCTAGTTATTGTTGAGATTGGATCTTTGAACTTAATTGGCGAAAGGATTTTGATGATGAAATGACTATTCAAATGAGATATGGATGAACACTAAAGTTTACGTGGGAAAGACATTTTAATGTTTATCAGTAACAACATATAAAAATAAACCTTAAAATAGTAGTAGGACTGAGTATAAGTTCTTATATATCACTCTCAGATTATAGAAATGTCATTATATAGAATTTTAGAACTCTTTTTAATATATATATATATATATATAATATGATTTGTTAGTTATTTTTATGTAAAATTATTATAATTTATATTACTATATTGGACCTCAAATTTCTTGGTCATTTAAAATGAAATAATTTAATTAAATTTTTGCTTAATAATACAGGAGTTTTAAATTATAAGTATAACTACAACGTTATTTAAATTAAGTATACAATTCTTGTTTTATACAAACCTTGAAAATTGCTATTTTAATCTACAAATAGATTGTTGTTTTGATAAATTTAACGAAATAATTCAAAAAGAGTTTTATAAAGGTAAAAAAGTTTTAAAAGTTACCTTTTGATTAAAACATGTTAAATTAGTTTATTTAATTTAATATATTTGTCCTAATCTTTCAAAAGAAAAATGTTTTTAATCCTCAATCAAAATTTGAACCATCTTAATTTTAAATTTTCTTTATTAATATTTAATATCGTTCTCATAAAGCAGCAACTTGTATCGTATTCTAACGTTAATAATTCATTATAACATACCTCACCATTTCAAAATTTGTTAGGATAGTTACATTTTCTTAATAAACTATATTCTTAATCACTTATGAACGGTAACAACCAATGACGAAATGCAAAATATAAATTGTAATATATATATATATATATATATATTGAAATTGTGAGATGGCATAATCAATCGTTATATTAAAATATTACATCATCAATTTATTCCTAGAATATCATCAATGCAGAGAACTTAACAAAAAATAATTTTAAAATCCAATTAAAGCATGTTGTTGTGATAAAGTGGAAGTTTTAAAATTAAAAACCAAATATTCATAGAAGTTTGAGTAAAATTTGTAAGAATTATTTAAAAAATGTGATATATCTTAAAAAGTCTAATGTTATCTTATAAAACTAGATTATAAGGTAAGATTTGCATTTACTCATATATTATTGAAAGACTTTATCTTTAGACCAGGTGGAATCTACAACACACAACACACTCTATCATATCGAGACTACTCAATTCATGTGTGTGACTAGAGTGGTCTGATAGTAGCTTGATGACGAATTGTCTGATAAATCTAACAACCTTGTTATGATAGACTTTAGAATAACTCTAATATAATCTTAAAAAACCGATTTTAAGTCTAATTCAATCTTACAAAACTGAATTATAAGATAAAGTTTGATCCACTTATATATTATTCAAAAATTTTATTTCTAGTTAATATGATATTTTCAACAATATAGAATAACTTATTTAGGCTAGAATAAGTCATTATTAATTTTTTTTTTTTATAAAATTTCTTGCTTTGTAAATGTTTGTGTACTTTAAGCGAAAGATAAAAAAATTGGGATAATAAAAAGGTTCAAAAGCTAAGATCATCAAAATTTTGAATCAAAGAGTTAAAGAAAAAAAAAAAAAAAAATAAAAAAAAA
>Ga0209489_103903_pt1 | contig 28358 bp, 17 predicted proteins | sample SiratrowhiteBW_FD_187527 | JGI IMG/M metagenome (GOLD analysis project Ga0209489, IMG submission 187527) | Root nodule microbial communities of legume samples collected from California, USA - Siratro white BW (SPAdes) (version 2) | ecosystem: Host-associated > Plants > Roots > Nodule | place... | reverse complement strand
AAGTTCTTTTCGCTAAAGGTATTAAAAAAAAAAAAAAAAAAAAAAAAAAATGGAGACAACACAAGGAGAAAGCAAAAAAATATAGAAGCGTAATGAAACTAAAAAAATAAAAGCTTAGGAGTAAAGGATATATAAATTTAACATAATACCATTTTTATGCAATTCACAGTATCTTTGTTCAGATTATCAAATAATGATTTCAATCATAAGATGAAAAGCTCATACTTTTTTAATCATGTGCCAAATTGTAAGATTTAAAACACTGAAAATTAGCTTAAATACAACATATAAATTATGCCTAGTCCTTAGGAGTGCAATAGGCCAAGTTACTCATTATGAACCTATGACCTACACGTGTTATGTTATTCTTAAGTCAAGTCAAAACAGGGCTCTTTTAAAAGCCTCATTTACGTTAAAAAGATGATTTTAGTCAGTCCAAAAGCCATGTAGGCCAAACAAGTCAGTGAATTTAAGTAACTGCAAAATCATAACAAGAATATTGTGCAGTATAGTACTAAATTTCAACTACCATATTTGATATTTTATTGTTGGTCTATTTAAACTTACTAGCCTATGACAAAAAATAAAAAATAAAAAATACTAAGCTAGGTATACATTAGGACACAATAACTAGTTAGAGGTAGTTTCTTCACATGTTTCAAAAACTATATTATGCATTTGGCTTTTAAATGAGTTTTCAGTTTAGGTCAGACAATTAAAAAATGCCAAGGTATACCTTAAAAAAAGGTTTTATTTACATATATCAAGTAAATGGATAAACTCAAGTTTTAGGTTTGGAAAACAGGCCAGGTCCATGGCCATTTTTGACAAAACATCTTGACAGTAAGTGTCAAAAACAAATTCAAGTCATAAATCAATTGAATGTGTGAACTGCAAAGCCCCTATATTAGAAAAATGAAAACAGAATAAGGATACAGTCCAATAAGTGCAACAGTTATTGAGTAACAATGTGAAACTCCTATTTTGAAAGAATGAAAAAGGGCAGCAGAATGATTAAATAGGGTGAATTTCGTAGTGCTCCTTTCATCTAAAGATTTAAGCTAACTTTACTTTTGAATTTCTTTAATGAGAATTGGTGGTAAAAAATGTTGAAGATGAGGGAAAGTATCACTGAATCGTATGATTGATACTCGTGATGCAGAATTGGTTGAATTGCAAAATTCATTCATGTATCTTTTGATACAAAGGCCTATGCAACGTATCACAATTGCTAGCTTGGCAAATAGCTTGGCTCAAAATTACAATTTGTAATTTTAAGCAAGTAATATCAAGCAAGTGAGGATAGTTGGGTATGAGATAGCATGAAGACCAACTGAAAGAGGCTGTATCATATTCTGTTTAAATTTTGCAGAACTCCCATCAGGCCATGTTTCAAGAAAATTGAAGCGTAAAAGAAGAGCTTTTATCAAAGACGAATAATGCCATTGCCATTGTTACACAGAGAATACAGTGCAGAAAGAGTGGTTTTAGCTATCTAGCATATAAGAATTTGAATGATGCATGCATTATGTGGATCATATACACTACAAATAAAGGCCCGCTATGATGCATAGGAATGAAAAGTTATTATAAAATAAATAAATGAATGAAAACCTACCTCTGGATTTAAGTCATTCACTTTCTCAATTGCATCCTCGACATTACCACTTTGTACTGCCTTCTTAACAGCCATGCGATCCGTTATTGTTGCAAGATCTATGTCTGCTGCGGATCAATAAGGACAATCATATCTTCATAAAGAATACGATCTCTTCCACTCAGACTTAAAAGAAACAAATAAATAAATCAAAAGAGGATACGTTCAGTTCCAGACTCCATTCGAAATTTCTCAGCAGCTTCAACGTAGCCTTCTGTAACGAGGAAATTCATTACCAATTTATTCATGTCTTCCTTTCTAATCTTCACATCATTAAGCCTTTTCTCCCATTCTTCTCTTGTTATGACCTTTTTAGATGCAGCCTTCACAAAATAGATTCCAGGGATAAAAATCAATTATCATCATGCCATATATTGGAGTTAGTTCACTTTCATACAGCATGCAGAATTGTCTATAAGAAGAAAAACTTCCCAAAATAAGACTAAAATTGACTCCATATACACCAATATATTTCCCTCTAGTTGTTTGCTGTGCAACGCACGAATATATGAGAAAAAAACGACCTTGCTTGCTAAATTAATCTCCTCCCACATCGTTTCAACAAACTAATAATCCAAATAGTAACCCTTAGTAGTTCAGTATAACACGAAGCACTACTTCTGTTTATATGAGGTACTTGCGAAAATGTAAGATAAACTAAAATCCACAAAACAGAATAAATATGAACAATGGTTCTGAGGCTCGTTCCAGACACATGGAAATGGAATGCAGAATAAAGCATCAATGGGTTCTAAAATTCTTAAATGAGCACAAAGTTGAGATTTTATGCACCACTGACGCTAAAATTAAACTAATTAAATATGTATCCACTATCCGCAAAGAGAAAAAGCTAGAAAGAGAAAGTCAAATACCATTGCCTCGATTTCTGCAAGTTGACGAATCACAAGCCAGAACAATGACATCAGTGCACCAACTTAAACCCCATTTTTAACCCTAAACGACACACGAGCTCCGCCACCTGAAAATCCGAACAAAGGCACCGAAACTGCAGGTCGTAGATCAGCATCAACAATTCAAATATTGAAAGCAGTCACATTTCTAGTTTCAACATCCTTCCAATCAAAGACTTTAAAAACAAAACTAAGTAATCAAAACCCTATCGAGGGAAGGGGAAAACAACATCCACAAGCGAGGGGAGGAAAAAATTAAGAGCAGGAAGTGAATTCACCGGAAAAATAATTTCCCAAGAAATTGTGCTCGGTTTATATTCTCCGGGAAAGTGGTGAGAGAAGGTGAATCTCCGTTTTCGGAAGGTGGCGCCGGCGATCCCTTTCTTTGAAGTTAAATCGTAATACAGGCTTCTAGACTTCTTTCAACGTCATATACAGATATTTGCTTTTGGGTTCGGATCGGGTTCATTTGATACCCGCTCTTATATCAGGGCCGCTCTAAACTTGTGCCAAGGCCCAATTAATAACGGAAGAAAATCTTCGGATATTATATATATATATATAACAAAAAAATAAGATAAAAATGTGCTGTAAAATTTTAATTTAAAATATATATATATATATATAAATAAGTAAAAACTAAAATAAAAAATTTAAAAGTAATTATAAACAATTTAAATATATTTACATGATATTTTTCATTATATAATATTCAATAATTATTTCATAAAAAATATTTACCATCTTTTTTAAAAAAAGTATCTAAAGTTTATAATAAAAAAGTTGCAAAATTTAATTCAAATAAAAATTTACAATATTAATTTAATTCAATTTAATATTAAATTAAAATAAAGTCAAACATTTAATTTTTATATCTAGTGTAAATATATTTTCTAAATTAATGCTAAATAGAAACTTATCAAAACTTAAATAATATTAATTAAACTAGTGAAAACGAGGTATTTTGTAATTTTATATTCACAAAAGTTTAAAAAATATTAATAATTATATAATAAATAATTTTAATTTACAATGTTTGTATAATAGATGAAGCAGCAACTACTATTACCAGTGTGTGGAAGCAAAGCGCAAAGGCTTCTGGAAAATAAATACGGCGTCGTACAGAGAGACGTGACATGAGGAGATTTTCCATGTTCGCGCGCACTGTAACTTGAATAACAACCCAATCATATTAACCTGCGCACCCTACCCCTTTGCCACCCCAAACCCATCTAAGCCTACGTCGATTATTCACGAAACGACTTTGTCATTTCTCTCTCTAACTTTCTCTCTCTGTATATCTCTCCCCTCCCAACACAGCACAGCATTACGTGACGAAGAAAAGTTGCATCCCGAACCTTCTCATAAACCTCTCTTGATTCTTCACGAACTCGCTCGTCACGCCTTTCTCTCTCTCTCTTTTAGAATGGCATTGAGACTATCCTCGAAATTCGATTCCGAAATTCGCCGCCGGAGGTTTTGCTTATGAGGTCGCGGCTTCTAAAAGAAAAACGAGTTAGGGTTTTTATGCGATCGATCTTGTTAGGTTATCGGCGATGATGGCGGATGAGGGATTCGGTTACGCGTGCTTCTTTGACGGTGACGGGAACGTCGCCGATGATGATAAGTTCTGTATCGATCTGGAAACCGTTATGAGCGTTCTCGACGAGGACACCGATCCTCTTGAGGTATAGTTTTGTGCTTGCAACGAGTGTGTGCGCGTGCCTCCCAACGATGTCTCCCAATTTTTCAATGCTGTGAGGGAAAATTATTGTGAATTCCGATCAGATAGAGTGGAAAGCTGGAATTCAGCTGTTCCAGTTTACCAACTGTTTTATATTCATGCTTCGGCGCCTTTTGTATGGTTTTGTTGTTTGATTATATAAGATGTGGAACTTCTTGCGCTGTTAATTTTCGATGGATGCAATATTTCAATTTTCTCCAATGCCGCTTAGTTCCCCGTTGGGGTTTGTAAAATTTTGTGTGTGTGAAGATTTCAGTAACATTATCAGTTCATGCCAAGGTGTGTGTATACTGAGCACGCAGCTTTGAAGTGGTGTTTTAGGATAACATAAATCACAATTTCTTGAAAGTAATCTTTAGTTTATCTGTGTAATTTTCTTCTACGTAGTTATCTTCTTTAAAGTTATATACGTTCATTGCAAAATGCGAATGGCATGTTGAATCTCTCATTCCTAGAATGATCTTCGATCGTTGCCAGTGACTTTATGATTCAGATAATCTTTTTTCGGATCATTTATGGTTTATCCAGCTGGGACGACAAACTTGGAAAAATCTCTTCGTACGCTTTTTTTTTTTCAACAAAAAATGTTGTCATGCTTTTTTTTTCAACAAATTTTTTTTTTTGCACCTTTCATTTTCAATTCGTTGTTGTAATGTTGAAGGAAGTTTGATATTTAATAACTAGTTTGTGATGTTTCACTCATTTGTTTTTATTAAATTTTTGTGATGTTAAATGGGTAGTTAGTGTTGATTGTCATTTCAAGAGGTGCTTAACAATTACATTGGTATTGGGAAGTCATAACTTCTGTACTATATTTTCCTCTTGGTATTTTCAATTAGCTATGTTCGAGAACATCATTAAAGTGATTGCTTACATTCAAGCCTAATCCTGTATGCCTCATTTGAATACCTAGCATTCATATGTGATATTAGCTTTTATTCTAATCTTCTTGATATCATGCTGCAGAGTAGTCCCGAGGATTTTTCATTAAAAAATATTTCACCTGGTGAATCTGGCATCCATGATAGTTTTCTACTTCAAAATGGTATGTAGACTTGTGTGGCCCTTTTTAGTCATTTCCTCTCCTCATTGATTGTAATTAGTCTGTAGAACTTTAGAGGGACATTCTTTAATTCTGATATTGGATTTAATATGTAGTGTATTTGCTAACTTTTTACATTTGACTCTAGACTGTTTCCCTTGTCTACTCGTTAGCGTCTCAAGTAGCTCTTTTTCTTAGATTTGACTTTAGTGGTTTCAGTTATAGGTTGTTCTTAGTTCTTATCAGATGGTTTAGATTTTGAGACCAGGGGCTTAACCAGTTTGTGATTCTGCAGGGAATTCTGTGCTTGAATGTGAACATGAAAACCAGGGACCTTCACCACAGACTTTCTCTTCCCCAAATGCTCTTGCTGGTGGTTACATGGACCATGAAGGTGATGATTTTTGCTTCACAGAAAGGACAGGAGTTTCCAATTGTGAGATGCCTGCTTACATAGGCACAAGGTTCCCTGATCCTGAGGTGAATTCAAACAATGTAGCTGTTTGTGGAGATAGTTTGAAACTGACTATGCGGAAGTGTGAAAATGATAGCCAAATCAAGCATGTAGGATATGGTGCAGAATCTGAACGTATGTATATTCTTCACTAGGTTATCATTAGTCTAAGACGTTGGCAACTTGTTCATTCTTTCGAACAGTTTTCTTTGGATCATTGTTATGCTTGAATCTTTAATGCTTGGGCAGGGGCTGATTAAATTTTATGCATGCAGCTGCTTCACATGGCTCTATCATTGAGAATATTGATGTAAAAGTTGATGATTATGAAACCTATATGAAAGACATCCTTGGACCTTCTGGTGAACAGGAAAATGACTCATGTACATCGTTTGAAAGATCGTTTGTGGATGCTGATAGATCGTCTCATGTTGCAACTTCAACTGATTCCTCTATTTGTCAAGATTTCAATGTTCCCAATGATTTTAGTAGTGACTATTATCCTTCTTTTAATATTTACCAAGGTATGGATGATAGACCTGTTGTTGCCAACACTTTTGATTGTTTGTTTAATGGTGTTTATCCTCACGTGTGGGAAAATGAAAAAATGACGAGTAAATATGCATCGTGTTTTCCTGGTAACGTTCTCTTTGAAGACAGTGCATCAGTGCAACACTCAACTTGTGCTTCATATATTTCAAGTGAAGGTCAATCACTCAATGTCAAAACTGATAGAGATGGACTGATTATGCCTTACCACAATTCTGCTCACAGTGATGATGCTGAGTTCACTATAGGTCAAGAGATGAAACAACTACCTGGTACTTTTCCTGCTGTTGGATCTCAGGGTAATGATTTATTCAAGTGTGAGGATAGTGTTACATTCACAACGACTGAGAAAGCCAAATATTATCAAGATGCTATTGCTGGAGCTGCCAATTACTTTCCTGGACACATGGGAAATTTAAATTTAAAACCATTTGACAAATCTTTGTATAATGTCCAGACATCAATTGCCAGTAGGAAGTTGTATAATTGTGTTATGAGTGAAGGAGAGGGAAAATCAATTGACTATAGAAGTATTGATTCTCAGCTTTCAAAAGGAAGTATTGACAGATCCAACATTGAGGAAGAATCTGATGTTTGCATTATTGAAGACATCAGTCACCCTGCACCTCTAAGTCGATCAGCAGAGCTTGCGAATTCCATCAACACTTTACAATCTTCTAGAGGAGGTTATACTCTTTCTTCTATGGTGGGAGTTATGAGACCCAAGGCACGTGACGAGCAGTACATATTACGAGTTGCATTGCAGGTTGACACTTTATCCTCTGTAGCCCTAGGCAGTTTGAAGGGTATTTTTTGCATGTGCAGTCATGCACATAAGTTGACCCCCTTTCTGTCATGCATGATTTCATATCATATCATATCATATCATGCTACCTTATAGTTATTGGAGGTATGTGAATTGTTGTGATTTGGAGGAGACAGTAATGCATGTAGAATTTAAGATGTTATATTTGGTAGAGAATTGGTTATTTTATGGCGTCTGTAAAGGATGCGTGACCTTTTCTCTTGGGTGTGGTTTGAACGACTTTGATCACAGTTATATGTTCCCTGCACCATCCCTTGTTATTGCTATTTTCAAATTTGCTATGGCTTGCATGACATATCTTAATGTCTTAATGTTCTGGGTTTCTCAAACTCAAGTAAACTAACGCCTGTTGATAACGCAGGATCTTTCCCAACCAAAATCAGAGCTTAGTCCACCAGATGGACTGCTGGCAGTTCCCCTTTTACGACATCAGGTTATATTCTTGAATTTTTTAGGTGGTGTATTATTATATAGGTGATTTTAGTCTTTGTGCAGCTTCTTTCAAACGAAAATGAATGTCTGGATCTGGAATTTGCTAGTCAAAAACAAAAAAAAAACAATATTTTTATGATTTTTCTTGCAAATTTGCATCGGTGATAGAAACTGGGTATTTTTCTTTTACCAAAAATATGGATAACTCCTAAAATTAGAGTCTTGGATTCTTCACTTCCACACTCACAAAACAAGAGAAGAACATAGAAATATATTAGTGCTTCAATATTTCTAAGATCTTCCATAAGGCCTTGATTCTTTATTGCATCACTATAGATTCCCTATCTCTGTCTCCCCAGCAGGTTTTGTAGGTTGCACCTTCCTCACTCTTTGATGCAAATGTGCGCAATGTGGTTGAAAAGTAAATTACCCATTTTCACCCTTGGTCACCTCATCGTTGCTGCCTTAGTAAACAAATAACTGTATGAGGCATAAGAATCAATTATATTTGTTTGTTGTTTAACTGTACAAAAAATCTCTTGGGTAGCCGTTCAATGTTTTTCGTTATTCTGACTCTTGTATGCTCCTTTTCTTTTTTCTTTTTAACTTGAACCCAATTTTTGTTTTGATGGCCTGATAACTTGCTTACTCTGTATGTTTGAGTCACCCAACTAAAGTGGTTGCTTTTTTCAGAGAATTGCTCTATCATGGATGGTTCAAAAGGAAACTTCAAGTTTATACTGTTCTGGAGGAATTCTCGCAGATGATCAGGTCAGTGCATCGCACTCGTAACGAATATATGATTTCCTGGCAAAAAATTTAGACATTGTTCTCTCGTAGGGTCTAGGAAAAACAGTGTTCACCATTGCTTTAATATTAAAGGAAACTATCAACAAATATATGATTTCCTTGCAAAAAATTTAGACATTATTCTCTTGTAGGGTCTTGGAAAAACAGTGTCGACCATTGCTTTAATATTAAGGGAAAGACCTCCATTGCTGAATAAATGCAACATTGCAAACAAAAGTGAATTAGAAACTTTGAATCTGGATGCAGATGATGATCAACTTCCTGAGAGTGGTATAATGAAGAATGAAGGTAATATGGTTCAGGATTTGTCTTGTAGAAATCCAAACCAGAACATGAATTTGTTAGTGCACGCAAAGGGAAGGCCGTCTGCAGGAACCCTTGTTGTTTGTCCAACTAGTGTCCTGCGGCAATGGGATGAAGAGTTGCACACTAAGGTAACTGGCAAAGCAAATCTTTCTGTGCTAGTGTACCACGGTAGCAATCGAACAAAAGATCCTTATGAGCTTGCCAAGCATGATGTTGTTCTGACAACTTATTCAATTGTCAGCATGGAGGTCCCTAAGCAGCCGCTAGTTGACAAAGACAATGAAGAAAAATATGATGATCCTTCAGTATCAAGCAAGAAAAGGAAATGCCCTTCCAGTTCTAAAAGTTGCAAGAAGGGATTGGACACCGCGATGCTTGACTCTGTTGCTCGTCCTCTTGCAAAAGTTGCTTGGTTTAGAGTTGTCCTGGATGAGGCCCAGAGTATCAAGAACCACAGAACTCAAGTTGCAAGGGCTTGCTGGGGTCTTAGAGCCAAGCGTAGATGGTGTTTATCAGGGACTCCTATCCAGAATGCAATTGATGATCTCTATAGCTACTTTAGATTTTTAAGATATGACCCTTATGCTGTGTACACATCATTCTGTTCCACAATTAAGATCCCTATCAGTAAAAGTCCATCGAAAGGATATAGAAAGCTACAAGCTGTCTTAAAAACAATCATGTTACGTCGAACTAAAGGTAAACTTGAAAGCAAGCAATTCACATAATCACTTAAGTAGGTTGTGAGATGTCTTATTTTTTCTTTTTCTATTCTAGAGTGTTATCCTTATTGTTTCCTTTCCTGCCTATTATGTTTAACTTTCAATTTATTTTTCTGTTCTCCATCTGTGTGATGGAAATCAAGTTAGAAACAGGTTTGAGTCATAGATAATTACATATTTGTGGCCCTTTTAGCAACTTTGTCATACCCAAATTCATTGTACTAAATAATTGTAGTTATCCCTCGAGTAAAATTTGTATATAACCATGTTATGGTGATAATTTTCTGTAGGCACACTTCTTGATGGGGAACCTATCATTTCCTTGCCACCTAAATCTATAGAGTTGAAAAAAGTGGAATTTTCACGGGAGGAACGTGATTTCTATTGTAGACTAGAGGCTGATTCCCGAGCACAGTTTCAGGTCTAGCCTTCTTAACCTTAGAATGGTCTTGAAAGATTCAAACAATGAAAACTTCTGTTTTTTTAATTTTTTTTAATTGTTGTAGTGCTTTCATTCTATCCCAAATGAAGAGGGGATGTTCCTGGTTGTGTATTTTAATGGCACTCCTTATTAAATTCCTCTTGTCATGTCATAGGAATATGCTGATGCTGGAACTGTGAAGCAAAATTATGTTAACATTTTATTGATGCTTTTGCGCCTTAGACAAGCATGCGATCATCCCCTCCTCGTCAAGCGTTACAATTCTGACTCTCTCTGGAAATCTTCAGTTGAGACGGCGAAGAAGCTTACTCAGGAAAAACGATTATCTCTTCTAAATTGTTTGGAAGCTTCTTTGGCCCTCTGCGGTATCTGTAATGTATGTTTTGCCTGTACCTTTTTATTCGTAAATACTGTCAAATCAATGCTTAAAATGATCCTATACTTCTGTTTATTCTGAGTTTTTATTTTCTATATATTATGTTGATGTTGAAGGGGATTGGGAGTTGTGGTCGAGGAAAATAAGACAGTGGACAATAAGAATGACCTACTTACTTGTTGCATTTAATCATATAGGTAGAAAGGATGATTGAGATTTATTTTCCTAAACGCTCTTTCTTGATCGGAGTTGAAATATACCCCAGCGGAATTGTATTTTTTATAAACACCGAATTACCATATCGCGATTGACCATGTCTTTAGTAAATTATGTTATTCTCAATCCTGACTTGAAACTAATATCTTCTTTCTTGGTTTCTGTGCAGGATCCTCCTGAAGATGCTGTTGTTTCAGTTTGTGGTCATGTTTTTTGTAACCAGTGCATTTGTGAACATCTTACTGGTGAAGACAATCAGTGCCCGACTACAAACTGCAAAATTCGACTAAGCATGTCTTCAGTGTTTTCCAAAGTCACATTGAATAGTTCTTTTTCTGATCAGGCTTGTGATAATTTGCCTGGTTCCTCTGGTTGGGAAGTGGATGAATATGAGTTTTGTTCTGAGAGTCCGCCGTATAATTCCTCAAAAATTAGGGCTGCACTTGAGGTGTTACATTCTTTGTCTAAACCTCAATGCTGTGCTCCCCAAAGCAATTCTGTGCAGACCACTCCTGGCGAAACTACTGATGGCCTCGGGAGCTCATCTTGTGCTGACCGAATGACATCCTCAGATGAATTTCCTGAGAATCAAAATGTGTTAGAGAAAAGCTCTAATAATTCAGTTGGTGGTGAGAAAGCTATAGTGTTTTCTCAGTGGACTAGGATGCTTGATTTACTTGAAGCATGTCTTAAGAATTCTTCAATCCAGTATAGAAGACTTGATGGAACAATGTCTGTCTCCGCGAGGGATAAAGCTGTTAAAGATTTTAACACTCTCCCCGAGGTTTGTAAAATAGTCAAGCCCAGCTAGTGGGAAATGGCTTTGGTTACTTTATTTAATATTATTTGTGAGATGGTATTGTTTGGTTATTTTTCTGTCTTGAATGTAATGTTCAGTGTGATCTATCTGTCCTTTTCAGGTTTCAGTTATGATTATGTCTTTGAAGGCTGCTAGTCTTGGTCTGAATATGGTTGCTGCCTGCCATGTTCTTATGCTAGATCTTTGGTGGAATCCTACAACTGAAGATCAGGCTATAGACAGAGCGCATCGTATTGGACAGACCCGTCCTGTCACAGTCTTACGGTTAACTGTTAGAGATACAGTTGAAGACCGCATTTTAGCTCTGCAGGTATTTTCTTTTGGTTGCCCAGCATGCCTTTTTGTTAAAAATGAATTTTCGCCATGTTGATCTGGTTTGTTTATGAACTTAAAAACATTCTTTTGAGAGAAAATATAATAAAAAAGTTCTTGGAAGTAGTTTGGAATGCTACTGAACTCTCGATGGACAATTGCACATATATCACAATGCTTCATTGATAATGAGTTCATAGAGTGGGTTGGTGATTTTTGCTTTAAACTACTTGAAATATTCTGTTTAGCCCTTTTTTGAGTTCCTTTGTTTGGAATGCTACTGAACTCTCGATGGACAATTGCACATATATCACAGTAAAATGCATTTGTACGTTAACTCATTCTTTTAGATGGACCTTTTAGCACGCAATTTAATGCGAATATACGATTATTAAAGTGTTTGAGAAAGAATAACCAATGCAGTAGTCTTACTTACTGCATTATGGTATATGGTTATAAAGGCTACATTAGTTTTTGTTACTTTGAATGAACATTTTTCTTGATTTTTAAAATATTTATTTGTCTAGTACTTGTATCTGGGCTTATACAATTTGTATCGGCTGTTGCTCATGCTAGAAAATATTTGCTTTCTTCTATATATATTTGCAGCAAAAAAAGCGCAAAATGGTTGCGTCTGCCTTTGGGGAGGATGGAACTGGTGGTCGTCAAAGTCGCCTTACAGTGGATGATCTAAAATACTTGTTCATGATGTGATTAGAAATACATTCACCGATATAATTTTAATTTTTAGGATTGGTGATTTTTTCCTGGGAGCAGGCGTCAGTGGGTTTGTTTTTGGTGGTAAAAGAAGGACCAGGGTGCCGAAATTTTTCTAACGTGGGCCTCTGGTAACCCTTGACAAGAAAAGATTATATGAATTGTCTTTATAGTTGGAGAGATGATTCAATTGTTTAGCTTAAAATTTTGGTTAGTCGTTAGCATTTGTATAGGATGTTGAGAGTAGTAGCGTAGACAAACAGAAATTGTTGTGCTCATTGTAAATAGTATAGATAGAGTTAACATCTCTTTCCTTTTAAAGTCTTTCTTGCTCTAATTCGTATTTTTTTAAATTATTTTTAGGTTAAATTATATAAATAATCGTTTATATAGTTCACTCTTTTAGCTTCTGAAAAATTTTATTTAGTTCTTCATGCTTAACTTTAACCTCCATTTTTCTCTATCCTCTACTTTCTTCCTTTCGCTTTTCTATCACGCCCAACCTCTTCTCCCTCTTCACCTGCAATTACGCAAACCCCTTCCTCTTCCCGGTCGCCAACCTGTATCTTACTGAATCCCTTTTTCAACAAAAATAATCGTAACAGCAGAAATTAAAGAAGGAAATCCTATATTTATCATAAAAAGTTTTCCCTTTTTCTGTTTTGAGTTGGCAAGAACAAGAAAAAATGGTACTTTCTAAGTAGGAGAGAGGTTAAAAGCGACACTTTAGGGTGTATTGTTTAAAGCAAAATTTTGATTTTGGACTAATCAATCACTAGTAAGTATGTACAAATGACAAGATTTTACACTCAACACCAAAAAGGTCTAAAAAAAGATAATGTAAAAATTTACAATTTTCAACTTAACGGATAGGATTCCTTTAGGTTTACTAAAGCAATAATAGTAATAATAGTTTCCAAACAATCAGCAGGAAAAGGCCATACATAATTTTTATGTGATAAATTTGTTTCACAAATAAAAAGGATGTAATGGTCCCATGGTCTAGTGGTTAGGACATTGGACTCTGAATCCAGTAACCCGAGTTCAAATCTCGGTGGGACCTTTTTCTTTTAAAATTAATTTTTTAATTATTTTTTAATTTGGTGCATAGAAATAGTGAGCATTCCATCCTAGGTTAATACCAAAAGAGGGAGACAAAAAATGAGAATGGTTTAAGAAAGCTACTTTGACTTCCTCAATAAGATTCTTATCTGACTTGTCAAAATTATATTCGCTTTTATGCTTATCTTTTACTCCAATGTAAACATAATGGACATCAAAGTAACATTGCAACAACTCCATTAGCTTTTCTGAAGGGTGGTCCATGTATAGAATTATTATTTATGCTAGGACTTTACTACGATAACATTCCCAATAAGATTGTTAAGAATAATTAAGTCGAACACAATATACAATCCTTCATCTAATTCAATATAAATTATAAAAAATAAGTTTAAGTCAGTTTTGTTTTAATATAATTAAACTAAATTTCAAATTTCACAGTGAGTTATAACATGAGTGGTCTAGCCTATTTTTTATTTATTATTTTATAACTATTATTTTTTATTTATTTTTCATACTTTTTTAACACAACCTTAATAATGTAAATAAACAATCCAATCCATTCTTCTTCTTTTTTTTTTTTTACATTGATTTCGAAGTTTTACACTCTTTTTTCAAATATAACAGAAAAAAGTTTAAAATTGAATGAAAAATCAATAAAGTAAAAGAAAATGTTATTGGGAATGCCTAAGAGGGACGAGTCTTATCTGATTTTCCACAAAGTGGTCAATGCAGATCCTGATGCACAGTTTGTCCCATGTACGTGTTTGATTGCTAGTATGTCTTATCGTCTTTCACATTTATCACACAACAAATAAAAGAGAGACCTTAATAATATTTTATTTCTAAATGTGTTATCTTATATAGTGCTTAAGTACCCAACTCATAATGGCAAAAGAAGACTTTATTAGTTTTTATAATTTTCTTTTGCGTGTTACTTTTTTTATGGTTTTCCTATAACCGTGAATGAAATAAGAAGTGTAAAAGGGAAAACGTGAGATAATAGAAGGATAATGTAATAGAAAGAGATAGAGAGAAAAAAAATGTCACAGTTGTAAATATTAATATTGTTTGAAATTATCAACGGTTCCTTTTATTTTTATTCTTCACAAAATAACAAAATATGCTCACTAGTAGGTTGCCTATATTATAGGGCTGAAAGTAGTTAAAACCCAAATGAATAGTTTTCTCCTTGACAAAGTAGACACATAAGGCTACTAAAGAAGGTTATTGGTAAGGCTGTTAAAATTGGTTAGTTTCGATCTTTTCAATACATTTATCCACATAATGATGGACTAAACGAGCTGAAATAATTAAACAAAACAAAACACAACTAATAATCTCAGAAAATGCTTACAAACATAAAAAACCATCAATCTCAACATCTATGCTAGTCTCAAATTCAAAAACTAGAGAAAGGGATCTGAACAAGAATATAAAGTTAAATACTGAGAAATCAAAGTCTAATTTATTGCTTTATCTATTGGGCATGCATGCATGCACACAGCCAGATAATTTGTTATGTATTGGATCTAAAGTTTAGGTCAAGTTCCAGTGTTGGAGTAACTAGCTTCAGCAAAGAATAATTTTTATGATAAAAAGAAATTGAAATCAGCACTGATTTGATGCAGTAGTGGATGGTTCTAAGTACTGATATGTTAAAAACCTTTACATGCCATATATAATTGGGATTGTGGACCATTTTCAGATGTATTTGTTGGGTGGCAAACATGCATGTGCTGTAAATCCTTGAGGCTCATGTAACTTGTGGACTAATTTCTTGATCATATGCATCATGTCATCTGCATGGCCCTAACTGGTAAAACTTTGCTATTGATTTGACAATATGAATTGACTCCATTTTGGTGTGTGATCTAATCCAATCCCCCATTTGAAAGTGCGCCTTATCTAGCATTAATTTGGTTAAACCCTGTAAAGCATGTAGAAAATTGAGAAGGGACAAAGAAGGTGATGCTTATCACAAATTTGAATGTCCTCAATTGAACATTTATGTGAAGACGTGCCCTCTCATGATCCAGCTAAGTGACCATACACCAGTTTCCGCACCCAAGAAGTGGAAATGCACTACTCTATAGTCAAGCCACATTTTACGTGAAATATTAAATAAGGGATAATCACTTTGATAGAGCTTAACACCAGTTGGTTTTTTCTACCAATAATATCACAGTCCTACTTTGATCTGAATCAATCCAAAATATATTAATGTTTAAAATTGGTTTTATAATCGAACAAGTGGACAGGTATTATTGGGCATATAAATTGATGTTATGTATCTTGTGATGTTAAGTTTTGTTCAAGGACCAAAATTTCTGATAGTTTGGTGATCGTGTAGTTCATTTCATTACCGAAGCACACTTGAACCTTGGGCTAGTATGGAGGTATGTGAATTATATTGTACGTACTGCTATCGGATCATATATTATTCTAATTGTAAATGACTCAAATCAGTTGCCAAGTTCCCATTCAGTAAAAATAAAATAAAATGAAAGACTTGCAGACTAATTATTTTAAATATATATATATATATATATATATATATAAAGTTAACAGATAAAAAAAAAGTGTTTGAAAGACCTAATTGCACCTGAGGTTTCTCAAGTTTTATGTGCCAGATATATTTTATCAATAAAATTAGAGTATTTTTCTTATAATATAGATAAAACATAAGTATATACTTGCAAATATATTTATAAACAAAGTAAACATATATTTGAACTTTTCTTCATCTTCTCTTTCATCTTCTCATATCAGATCATTGCAAATAATAACAATAATTGATAATAATATAATAATGAAAGAATTTGTCCTTGTATTCACATAAAAGGGTAATAAAAAATGAATTTATCATAGTTGTATTTATGGAAATGATATAATGACAATTGACTGCTTGAAAAATTGAAATGAAGGATATCAGAAAGACACAATTTTGTTTGAGATTACAATTTAAATGAATGTATTTTTCTATACAAAGATATTTATATAACTAAGGTGTTTAAAATGTTCTATATGAATAATCATATCCATTACATATGCTTTAACAATTGTAAGGTCTTAAGATGCAAATTAAGAATTTTATTAGAACTGAAGAGAAAGATGATAAACTTTTTAATAATGAAGTATCTTAGTATTATAGGAACATTAATATATCTTACTAACCAAACTCGGTCTAATATGCCATTGATTATAAATTTTTTAACAAGATATAATTTTCCACCTAAAATAAATACTAGAAACGAGTAAAGTATATATTTTAGTATCTTAAAGTGTACTATGAATATACACTTGTTTCATTAAAAATTTTAAAAATTATATTTAATAGATTATGTATATGTAAGTTATTTATCATATCTCAAAGATCAATCACGTATAAGATATATGTTTACAAGTATGTGCAAGAATGTTAAAAGAGAAAACAATAAAAAAATATGTTGCCAATAAAAAAATAATATGTTAAAGGAGATATAATAAAACATATTCTTCCTAAAAAAAAAATCATTCATGATCTTAAAAAAAAAAAAACGATGATACAGTAAGCCATAAGATTCGCTAATTTGGTGGATTTATGTATAAAACCTTTGTCAATGATAAGTTTTAATCAATTGGATGACTTTGTCATCTTAATGATGATAATGTTTATAAGGGAAATAAATTAAAGAAAATTTTAAATAGACACATCCTTCACAATAAATAAGATATTTTCATTGTTGATAATATGCAAATTTTACTCTTTATTCTTGCTCCCTCATTTATGTTATTTTATGATGGTATTCATGATAAAAATATTCATCCATTGTTCAAATTAATAAAGTTGGAATAATCATCAAATAGTCACTGTTGAACGACCAACTTGATTACTTCTTTGCAATCCTCTCAGCACTTAGGGTTCCCTAGTTCAAGTCAGAATGCATAAGGTTCGCCACAAAACTAAACCTTTCTACTTTGTGATGATAAGATTCTTGAAAATAGCTACCTTTACATTACATATTTTAGAGGCCAACGACAATTTTGGAATATATACCAAAATGCAATTTCCCTCTTTGATGTGTTTATCAATCGACAAGAATATGGTCGTTGGTCAATATGTAGAAAGATATATACTGCTTCGAACTGTGCCTTTGTATGGTCTTTTTGATATGACTATATATGCACCGAATAAAGACTACGCAACAATTTCTTTTTTCACAGTATAGATATATATACAATTCTTGTTATCACTTTCTAAAATTGGTTTCTTTTAACCAATAGAGGATTAGGGAAACATTACTAATTAATTTGTAATCATGCTCAATTATTTATCTTCATGCTCATTGGTTTATTTCATTGATTTAGGGGACGAACAATGGAATTGAGTATTTTAATTTTACCTTAATTGTCTAAGCTTATATATATGATGTTGATTGTTTTTATCAGAAATTTCTGGGAAGATAGAGATATGTTCTGATTTTTATTTTTTTTTAAAAAAGAAAAATTGTTTTGCAGTAATGTCATCTCAGTATATAGATTGAAACAGTTCAAACATTGCGTTTAAGCTTCTGATATAATAAAACAAACTAAGGTTTGATTACTACACTCTGTTTTTTTCTTTTTTTTTTTTTTTTTTTTTTTTTTTGTGATTACACACTTCATATATATTTTGTGAGGTCAGTTTTTGTTAAAGAAAGAGTACATTAACAAATTAAACTATTATTAAAAAGGTCAATTATAATCTAATACAGAAATTAATTTCAATAAGGTTAAATATTTTTTTAATGTATTAATTATCATTTTTTTGGTCTATTAATAATGTTAAATATTAAATTAATGAAAATATTAAAAAAAAAATAACGTGAAAACAAATGAAGAGACGTCTAAACATAATCCTAATCTACATATTTCTAACCATTTACTTTTAAATATCAAATCAAAATCAATCTTATAAAGCAATTAATAGTAAATGCAGTAATCCTTAAATTAATGAAAGATAAATCTCTACTAATGAAAGTATATGTATTGGATATAAAAAACGCAAGGTATATTCATACCTTTGATTGAAATGTTTAATAGTTTTGAAACATATATATAATGGATTCTTAAACAATGAGGATAGGAGGAGTGTCATAATTATAACCGATAAATTCTGCTTTACCACGTTAATTTGTCCTTTAGAATACGTTGGTCATGCACAATGCAATCACCAGCCAAATAATATAGAATTTTTCAGAAATCATTTGATGGGATTGACGATTGCAGAATAAATGTATAGAATAAAACTAAGGAACAAACATGGGTGCACTCTCAGTTTATAGAATCTCCATCCCCATGATGATGTATTATCAGATACAAATAACGCTCATTTAATTAATCAGTGAAGTATTTTTTTTCCATATTTTCTCAACATTAATTAGTTCCTCCTTTCATTCTTTTGTAAGTTTTATTCCATCCATTAATTAGTACACATTTTGACTATATATATAAATAGTCAAAACTAGAACAATCAATCATATCAGACATTTTCTGCTGTTCTCAAACCTTTTTTTTCTTATGAATTGAAGCAATTATTTATCAAAATCCAAAGAACAATCCTGTAAATAAAGTATTTATTATATTCATGTTACTTCATGGTAATTATTCAACTGAAGCATGCACGCAGATCAACACAAATGGAGGATCCACTCAATCTTGTTGCATGCATGAATGGTCTAGAAGCTACCTCATCATCCTCAGCCAGTCAACAAGAGGGGGATAAAGTAATTGCCAGGTTGGACTTTCTCATCGATCCTATCTATTTGCTTTTCTAAAGTTTCTACTCAGCACTCAGTAGTCCCTACTCAGTATAAATAGGTATGTAGTATAGAATAGAATTAAGCATTATAATCTTGTTCTTGTGATTTTTCCACAATATCATATGGACAATATTATCTGCACTTTGGTTTTTATACTTATTCTCTCTTTGAAGGCTAGTACTGTTTGTTCTAGAAAGACACAATGGGGTGGTGTGGGGAGAATGAGGTCTGGGGAGAATAATATAGCTGATCTTGTCACAAACTTACCTGGCCAGCCTCCTGTAGATTTTCAGCACTACGCTGGATATGTCACAGTCAATGAAACCAATGGAAGAGCTCTCTTTTACTGGTTCTATGAGGCCATGACCAAGCCTGAAGATAAACCATTGGTTCTGTGGCTTAATGGAGGTAAGCTCATAACATATATGCTAAATTAAGTTGGTAGTACTAAAAGGAGAATCTAATCTGTATAACTTTTCGTGTAACTAACCTCAAAATTTTATAGTAACTTTTATTACAAACCTCTTTTAGGAGAACTTTTTAAATTAAGCTTACTTTAAAGTAAAATTAAATTAACCAATTAGATTGATTCAGTTAGATATTATATGTTCATACGTTGTAAGATAATTCTATTCCACTGTTCACAAATAATTGACGGGTAAGTGACATCACAAACAAGATTAATATTTGGTTTGAAGAGTGGGAGAAACACGTGATACAATCAACAGAAAAAGCAAAATCAATTACTAAAACTCAAATTTGCATTGTGCAAGGAATTACCTAAACACGATTCTTTTGAGGTTGTTTCTTTATAAGGTGACATGGTGACTTATTTTATTTTAAAAAAAATTGCAGGTCCTGGGTGCTCTTCTGTTGGATATGGAGCAACACAGGAGATTGGACCATTTTTAGTGGACACCGATGGCAAGAGCCTTAAATTTAATAACTTCTCATGGAACAAAGGTATGAACGAGACCACAGACATTCATCGTAATAATATATAATATTATTAATTTATGGCAGAGTCCACCTTAGTTTCTACCTTTTTATGTTAATATACAATATTAATGTAAAAGTACGTTGAAGCAGACACTAGTGCTCCGTTATTTGTCCCTACATATCATTGTTGTTAATTGATGCTGAGAATTCTTGACGTGAAAACGCAGAGGCCAACATGTTATTCCTGGAATCTCCTGTTGGGGTTGGCTTTTCCTATTCAAATACAACCAGTGAATATGCACATTTGGGAGATGACTTCACAGGTATTGACTTGTTATATCAATAGCAACTGTCGCTATCTTTTTTGAATGAAGGTTACATTTTCTATTCTTCCTAACTAGCTAGCTTAATTAATTAGTCTGATAATGTATCAACTGTTTGAAACAGCTAATGATGCTTACACTTTTCTGCACAATTGGTTCCTCAAATTTCCATCGTATAGAACAAGGACATTTTACATAGCTGGAGAAAGCTATGCAGGTATTGAAATTAATTAACAAATCAATGAATTCAATAAGAAGAAGTCATTTTTAGTCCTATAAAGTGACCATGAAACGTTGCAGGGAAGTATGTACCAGAGCTGGCTGAACTCATCCAAGAGAGAAACAAAGATCCTTCTCTTCACATTGATCTCAAGGGAATTTTGGTATTTTCCATAATTTTAATAGTTAATAGATACTAAAGAGATGGCTTGTGTCATAATGATTTTAGAAGAATCATGGTGAAAGAATTGATTTCGAGAGGGATATAGTTGAGATTAAAAATAAAGAACAAATCTTCATGCAGAGTTAACCATAAATACATTTGATATTAATTAAAATTCAAACTTTATTTCGCTATTATTTGCATAAATTTTATATTATGCAGGTTATCAAATTAAAAATTTATTTTGCTTGATAATATACTGGAGAATACTTAAACAAAACACTTTGGTATTATTCTAGAGTTCTGTTTATTTAAGATGAGTTAAAGAGTTTTTTCTTTGTTTACAAGAAACGACAAGCAATGAAAGAATTAAAAATCTTGTTTCTTTCAAGAATTTTGCGTGAACTGCAATAAATGAAAATGAAAGTATAAATAAATCCTGCTTTATTAGCAAGAATATTTCCATTATCTATGCTTTAGTTCTGGATATGATATGTTGAAATTAATAGATCTATGAGGCAAGTCACATCATGTTCTTATGAGGCAAGATATCTTTGCAAAGAAAATAGTCATGATAATGAGCTTCATTCATCTCTGGTATAGTGAGTGGATTGAATCCTTTTCATTAATCTGATGCTAGACAGAGACAGTAGATGGAAAAATAGCATTTAAGTCATCATTTTTTTGCAGCTGGGGAACCCTGAAACATCTGATGCTGAGGACTGGTCAGGTATGATTGATTATGCTTGGAGCCATGCAGTGATATCTGATGAAACATACAAAGCAATCAAAGCAAGCTGTGACTTCAATAGCAGTGACCCGTGGAGGAATAAAGATTGTAATCAAGGAATTGATGAAGTTCTCAAACAGTACAATGAAATTGATATCTACAGCCTCTACACCTCGGTATGCTTCGCCAGTACAGCACGTTCAAACGATCAATCCATGCAAATGGTGATGCTTCGCTCATCTAAAATGGTGAGTGATCAAAGAAAACTTATCAGATTCTTTACAAACATGCAGTGGAAATGATTGTATATTATAACTCATTTATACTAATTGTGGATTTGGTTAATTGACAGATGCCACGAATCATGGGTGGTTATGACCCATGTTTGGACGACTATGCTAAAACTTTTTACAATAAACCAGATGTTCAGAAGGCACTCCATGCCAGTGATGGTCACAATCTGAGGAATTGGAGTATTTGCAAGTACTTTCATGTTCACTTTCTTTTGGCCATGTTAGAAGTGTATTTGACCAAATATAGTTTGAACAACTTAATTTATTATGATGTGAGAAGTAATGGAATGTTTTTCTGTCTTTTCTCTTAATTAATTAACAACTCTTTCAATGGTCAATCTATATCAGTGGCAACATATTCAAGCGCTGGAAACAATCAAAGTCTTCTGTTATCCCAATCTACAAGAAGCTGATTTCAGCAAGACTAAGGATTTGGATTTACAGGTAAATTAATACTATCCAATTTCAACCTTGGAATTCTAAGGTCCTGTGCTGCCATGTTAATTTTCTCATGGCTTGTCCTTGCATTGTTGACTGTTCAGTGGAGACACTGATGGAAGGGTGCCAGTGCTGTCCACAAGATACAGCTTAAGTGTTCTAGATTTGCCTGTCACTAAGAAATGGAGGCCTTGGTACCATGAAAAGGAGGTAAGAGTTCATGAATTGAAGCCATATTTCTTGTGGTATTTTTCTTTTTGGTATGTTTAGTAGAGAGGTTTAAGAATAAAAGGAAAAAGAGAGGGGAATTTTTTATTTTTAACAAATATTCTTTACTTTAATACTTTTTAAAACAAAAAATGATAATAGAAATTAACAACTTTATTTTATATATATATATATATATATATATATATATATATATATATATATATATATATATATATCACTCTTCTAATTTAATAATAGAAATTTATCATATCTTTTGTTTTAAAACTCTACTCAAATATATCTTTGAAGATTTTTCTTATCTTTGTTTAAAGTTTATAGAATAGCAAGCTATTGATTTGATTAAGATAACACTTCTTCTTCAGCTTATTTGTTAACTGCTTTGGTAAAGTATCGCGAAAATTAAAATAAATTCCCGAAGCATATTTGCAGTGTAATTAATCTTAATATGCCACTAGATTAATTTGAATGACTTATTAAGTTTTTTATATTTTAATTACTTTCTTTTCTTTTTTTTAGGATTTAGGGTTTTAGAATTTTATTAAACAATTACAGTTACATTAAAGCTTCTTTCATATAAAAAATATATAAAAAATATATCAATTTATAATTATTTAATGACTAGTTTATTTAGATCAAAACTGATATACTTTATATTTTTTTAAATATAAATTATTTGATCACTTTATTGTTGATGTTAATTTTAACAAAAGATGACATGGATATAAATTTATAAGTTAAAGGTTGAATTAATAAAATTAATTTTTTATATGAAGTTATTGAGAATATTACTTTTACAAAGCGTTACATGTATATATTCACTATTATATAAATGTATTTTAACAATTATGTATATACTATCCTTGACTTGGAACAGGTAAGTGGGTGGTATCAGGAATACGAGGGTCTGACGTTTGCGACATTTCGGGGAGCTGGCCATGCAGTGCCATGTTTCAAACCGAGCAACTCACTCGCATTCTTCTCCTCCTTTCTTCATGCATATTCACCACCCTCTACTAAAGAATAATCAAGATTGTACATGGTGATCTTTGTGAAACCCCAAATAAGATTTTGCTTTTATCGCAACACTACTTGTTTGCCTCATCAACATGTTAAGCAACCTAGTACCTACAAATAATATATAATTAATGAATAAAAGAGTGTTCCTGGTTCCTGTTGACCGGATAATAGTTTTCTTTTTCCTTTTTCAATGAAACAAACTGAGCTGTTATAAGTAAAAAGAGAGCCTCAAATTTATTCTTATTCGCTGTAGTTAATTAGTAAATATCTTCAGTATTTCTTCCCTAATACTGCCTAACAATATGATCATTCGGACATACATTAATTATGGGAATATGAGCCTCAAACAACACTTCAAAGAACCCCCATGCGTAGAAGGGTGTGTTATGTGAAAAATGGAATAATATTTTAACGAAGTTGTTGAAAATTTCGCGTCTCAGTTTATTTTACAAGTAAAACTTAAATTCAATACTTAATATAATATCATAGTTTATCTGTATAAGATGTATATAACTCGAGGTGACATGGGTTTACGAGGATTTAAACTGTAAAATGAAATGTTATGAAGGCCATTTTTGTTCTTTGACGTACCACTCCACTGCATGTTTGCATGTTTGTTTCCGATTAGTTTATAGTAAAATTGATTCCAACCCACGATATGGGCATGGACATGGACATGAATCATAATCATTGATGAATTTAATAAGCTGCGTGAGAATATAGAGGGTGACGTGGTGGAAACGTAGTCCTGTTGAGTGAAACGCGGAGAAGCGAAGCAACAATGGAGACATCATATTATTCCACCACATCCCATCAAACATCGTTGTCTTATTCTCTCATTCTCTGCTCTGCTTCTGCTGGTACGTAGCAGTCGTAAAATGGAGAAATTTCAAGAAAGTAATGGTATTTAAACAGTACTAATGATGGAGTCTTATCATACAATTTAATAAAAATTATGAATTTTAATAAGAAATAGGAGAGTGAAGTAAGGAGGGATGTTCGGAAAAACATGAAATTACATTTAGTTGTTATGATTGTATTTGATTGAGAATAATTGAATATAACTGGATGTGTTATCATTAGTATCACATTCACATTGGTCAACTTCTAGTGCCACTTATTCTACTTGCTGATGATAAATCCAGTGACAACTGTTAAAAGACACGGAACACTGACAATATTGTACATGAAATTTTGTAAAATTGTGTCATCATTAATCTAAGCAAAAGTTTGTGCATCAAAGGGACCATTGCGGTTCCTTTTCCTTGAGGCACAGTGTATGTCTCATTATGCTCCACTTTGCTTCTATGAGCCAAGAATAAAATCTTTCTTACCACTTCACAAAGTATTGCCATGCTATTTTTGTCTCATGAAAGAACAAAGTTTAAATGTAAATCACAAGAGAGTTTTTTTTATACTCGCAAGATCTTGCGTGTTGTTTGGTATGTCATCATCAATCCAACGTGTTGAAGGTACATGCTAGAATATTCACTCACAAGAGTATTATCCAGAGCTTGAAATTATGACATTGCTGAGGCCACTTATAAGTGGACTGAATATGGGTCAAGAGTTTAAAATCTGTCCCTAAATAGAAGTTTTATTTCCATAAAGTTTGTTTACTTATGATGTAGACAAAATATATGGGTAAGTTTAGGGCAAGTTTCGCACCGATGTAATTTTTATCTAAAAATTCTTCAAATGATGTATTTTTTATTTAATTCTGAATATGGGTAAATGATGTCTCCCAGATATCATATCAATGTGAAGAAATAAATAAAATTATGAAAAGATAACACAATTTTAGTTTATTAGAGAAAATTCTGCAGTAGTCAATATTTGAATTAAGAAGTTAATTAAAATTGTCATAAAGGTGCACAATTTTATGGTGGTTAATATTATCCACCCATTCTTCTTCTTCTTCTTCTTCTATTTTTGGTGTGTGTTAGGTATGTTGTATTACTACTGTGTAAATAAATGTAAAGTTACAAAACTGACTATTTTATTTATTGATAAATATGTAATGGTTGAAATAAAACTAATATTAGAGATTTATATATTGAATTAAATTAAGAGTAAGTTTGATATTGAAAATAAAATTAAATTAAAATTTAATAATATATTATATTTAGCAAAATTAAGTATAAGTTGTATATTTGAATTTATTTACTAATATAGAAATAATTTAAAATAAAATTGAAATTTAGCAATAAAGTTAGAAAGAAAAATTTGAAAATATTATATAATTTTTTAAATAAATTTATTTTTAGTTTTTAAATTATATCTAGATAATTTTTCTTCACAATACCTAACCACTCTTCTATTCAAACTTCATATTTATTCAATTACTTAATCAGATACAATCTCATTTCATGTTAAATTAAAGTGTAATAAGGTTTCGGTCTCTTCATAATGATATTGTGTCTCACCATTTTGGGAATTTCAGATAAAAATTACACCACTTTAAAAAATTTGCCTAAGTTTAGTCATGATGTTTTGAATTTGGTAGAGGAAATTATGAATGGTTATAAATGTCTATTTGAGTAAACTATTGAACAATTTAGAAAGAGAAATAGAACAGTATTGATAAATATTAATTTAGAATACTATTAACATTAACTATGTACTTAAATAATTAAAATATATTTAAAACAAGGATTATCGATTTATAATACAGTAGTTGCGAAAAAGATACATTTATTTATGATAAACTGTTTAAGTAGTTTTTTATTACTTTTAAACACATAAATTGCATATTTTTTATTTATAGAAAAAATAACATAAGAAATCATTTAAAATATAAAAAATTAGTTAATGATGGTTTTATTAAAGTGTTTGGAAATAAACATAAAAATTAATAAATTTAGAAGAACAAAAATAAGTGGCATGCTTGTATATATCCAAATGAGAGAAGAAACATATATCCTCACTTTATGTAATATTTATTAATTAAACTTAAATACAATCAATCAATTTTATTTAGGGATGTGGGTTTGTTTTCAATAGTAATATATAATTATTATTTTTTAATACTTAATTATAGTGTTACTTATAACATATATGAATAAGGAGAGTTATGAGTAGTTGATGAAATTGAAGAGTTTATTTTGAGATTATATATTATACTTTATATTTTAATAAAAATATAAAAGTAGAGATATATCCTTTAAAATTCTATTGTACTCTTACTTCTTTTTTCTCTTAAAAGAAAACTAAAATATCATTTGTATCAGAATTAGTATCAGAATGTTGAAAGAGACAGCTTTGTACATGTTGTATAGATTTGTTTTGTACATGTTGTATAGATTTGTAGATAAGTCCATTTTTTATGAGAAAATTGTTGGTGCATCATCTTCGAAGAAAGTCTGTGACATCTTGGAAAAAATGTTCAATGGTGTCAATCGAGTTAAGTAGATGCGTCTTCAAACTCTACGAGGTGAGTTGTGGAGGTCATGAAGATGAAGGATTCAGAAGATGTATCTAGTTACATTACCTATGTTTATAGTCAATCAACTCAAACATAATGGAGAAATCCTCACAGATAAAAGGATTGTGATCATTGACTGTTGACTTTGAAAATGTTGTATGTGAAATCAAGGAGTTAAGAAATTTGGAAGAAATGACTAGATGATTTCGAGATCTTTCTTGAAGCACATAAACAACAAAAGAAGAAAAAGAAACAAGAAGCTCTAGAAGAAGTCTTACAAAAAAAAGATATCAAGAAGGACAAGGTGATGTATGCACAATACAACAGAGGACGACATGGAGGTCGCGATTATGATCGTAGCAATGAAGAGAGAAACAAACGAACTAGCAAAACTGGCATGGACGAGGCCACAATCCTAGAAAAGGTGTTCCTTCTAATCGTCCAAATGTTGAATGTTATGATGTGAAAAATATGGGCATTACACAAAGGATTGTTATGCCAAAAAGAAAGTAAAATAATATGCAAATTTAGTTGAGAAAGATGAAGAAACCTTATGATGGCCAATGAAGGCATAACTCTGGACAGTGACATGGTGTGGTATCTAGATAAAGAGGGACTATGTTTTTCCCAAAAGGATGGAAAAACCAAGTATTATGGAGGACGTCTAAGTATTATGGAGGACGTCTATTATCTTATCAGGACAACATCACCATTGCATCCTCTCATCAAGACAACTCAACTCAATTATTTCTTTTCCAACATTGTCACCATTCTATTTCCACTCAACTCTATTAAGTTTTTTCTAACACCTCACTTTCAAAACTTTCTTTTAGAGTAGTAGTGGTTGCCTCTATGTAAACTACACTCTTTTTTTAAATTTAAGTTAGTTTTAGGGTAAAAGTGAAGCATAATTGCGGTTAGTTCAATCAAAGTGTTTTATATGAGAAAAAGAAATGAATATAAAAATATTATAAAAGGGTAGCAACAAGAACGAATAAGCAAGAACGAAAAAACGAAGAAACAATAAATAAGAAACAAGAACAAGAAGATGCAAGAAAGAAGAAACAAGAATAAAAATGAAGCAATAACCAAGAATAAAGAAAGAAAAAGCAACAATTAAGAATTAAGAAAGAATAATCAAGAAAAAGAAAAAAAAACAATAATAAAAAGAAACAACAACCAACAGAAGCAAAAAAGATAAAAAAATAGATACGAAATAAGAACGAGAAGAAATAATAAAAAAGAAAAAAAAAATAAGAAGCAATAAGGAAAAAAAATGAAGAAATAAGAAATAATAAGCAACAAAAAAAACAAAAAGAAAGAATAAAAATAAAAAATAAAAAACAACAAATACTAATACGAACACGAAAAAAGAATCAAGAAAGAATAAATAAGAAAAA
>Ga0209489_103902_pt1 | contig 28362 bp, 13 predicted proteins | sample SiratrowhiteBW_FD_187527 | JGI IMG/M metagenome (GOLD analysis project Ga0209489, IMG submission 187527) | Root nodule microbial communities of legume samples collected from California, USA - Siratro white BW (SPAdes) (version 2) | ecosystem: Host-associated > Plants > Roots > Nodule | place... | reverse complement strand
CCGCCGCCGTCGTTGGTGTAGGGATGGAAGAACCCGATTGCTCTTTTCCTCCGCCGTCTGCCGTTGACTGGAACAATGAAGAATCCAAAGAGTATGACCGTGATGAGCGCAACGATGATCATCGTCAACATCGGATTGCAGAGTTGCAGTGGCAGAAGTTCAAAGCTTCATAATCGTTCAGCAAATTGGATTCACGACGAATTTACTTTTTATTGGTGCCACCAGATATAATACCAATCACCGAAATATAGAATTCAAACATATTTAGCAAAACAAAAATTAAAAATTAAAATTTGATAAATTTATTTATTAAGTTAGTTTACTAATGCGAAGTTATATGTTTATATAGTTTCAATATATTTTTATTTTATAAACAAAAACTTATTTAACTTAAATCCCAGTTTTTAATCGACCTAAATTAGAACCGTTTGTTTTGGTTCCTTCTAAAAGAAATTTTTTAAATCTGATCTGTCTCATTTTCAGTCAAGCCCGTGTAGACGGATTCTGTTGGCCCATTTTAATTATTTTATTCCATGTTAACGCTCACTTTTAGCTTTGAAACAGAAGAAAAAGGGCTCTGCATTCTGCACCCCTATAAATTTAAAGTACATCAGCATTGTATACACAGAGATGAGTAACCAAAATAGACTGAAGTTGACCTCCTCGACATTCATAAATATATAAGTTGACTTTTTATTTAATATATTTTCCCACCAAACTTGCAACAAAATTTAAAAAAGGAGTATATAAAAATACTCAATTTATTACACACAAAAGCTGTCCCCCTATTTCAACATTACCTAAACCTTAAACACAAAACAAAATGTAAGTCCAAATAAACTTAAGTGGACCTGGTTTTGAGATTCATAAATATAAAAATTTATATAAATTCCAACTTATTAAATAAAATAAAATAGGTAATATTTTAAATATGAAGACATTAAACAAGTGACTTTTTGTTTAATATATTTTACAACAACATAGTGACCAAACTTACAAAATTTATAAAAAGAGAGTATATAAAATACTGAATTTATTAACACACAAAAGCTGGCTCCTCCTTCAAACCTAAAATAAAAACCCTAGACCAAACTTACAAAACCTCTCCCTTACACGCTTGGACTTATTGTGCAGGTTCATCCTTCTTCTTCTTCTTGACACTGGATATGATATAATTCATCACCATGCTCCCCAAGCGTAATGCTTTGGTCCAGAGAGAGCTACTCTCACTCTCACTTTCTCCCATCTTACGCTTCTTAGAGACAGCAGCAGGAGTGTGTTCATGGGCATTCCCCATAAGCTGAAGCAGATATAATTAAATTAGTTTCACATAGTAACTTATAAATAATGAAAAATGGCATATATTTAAGAGAGAAATGTGGAACCTTATCGAAATGTTGGGGACGAGAAGAAGATGGAAGTGATGGTGATGATGGTTGGTAGTGGTGAGGAGGAGGGGGGTAATTGAGATCAGGAAGAGGCCTTTTTCCATGCTTCACCCTCTTCTTGTCCTCCGAAGAGGAAGAACAAGATATCCCCAGAAGCTGAAGCTGAAGGTGATATAATAAATTAGTTTCACATAGTAACTTATAAATAATGAAACATATACATATTTGTAGAGATCAGTGTGGAACCTTATCGTAATTGTAGGAAGAAGAAGAAGATGGAGATGGAGATGATGATGATGATGATGATGGAGGGGGGTAATTGAGATCAGGAAGAGGCATTCTTCCATGTTTCACCCTCTTCCTCTTCCCCTCTGAACAACAACAAGGCCTTTTCTTCTCACTCCCACACATTTCTACACTTAATTACACCACAAAGAAGTATTAAAGTATTTATAAGCGACGGTTACGTGTTGGAAGACGATGGGAAAGCCATAGTTCACGAGACCGTGGAGTGATGATACAGTCAAACATACTTCTTTTTTGGGACCCACAAAACAAACACCCCATAAGTCACCAAATATTTAATAATATATTTTATATTTGATTTATATTTAAATATTATTACATATTGAATAATGATTTGTGTATTTGGTTCAACACCTTAATAAAAAAAAATTATAATCATTATTTAACTTTTAAAAATAATAATTAAATAAGTTTAACTATATATGACTACGGAACTCAAACTTATTTAATAATTAAATTTTTAAAATTTATATAAATATTAATATTATGGGTTATCTAGAGTTTGATATCTTATAAAGAAATTTAATATTTATTATCTTTTCTATTAGAAAAGCTTGAAATTTTATCTTACCTGTTCAGTATAACATCATTGTCATCAGTGCCTAGTCATGAATCTCCACGCAGATTGGTAGCCAGTTTGTATATCTCTTTTTCAAAGCTTACATGTTATACTCTTATCCACCATGTAAATCTCCAGCGAAAAGTCATGGCATCGCGATGGTGGAAGGTGTACTTTTTTGACAGGAATAATGATTTTAAAAATTACGTAACTCACATTTGAAAAACATCAAAGAACCATTTTTCAAACATACTTTCTGGACATTCAGAATACATTAGAAACAAAACTTTTTCCAGCATTATTAGAGCCTCTTCTCACGCGCTCAAATGTCACCATTTTGGCAATGACACCTATTATCTCTTTTGGCATTATCGTAAGGGTGGTGATATTTAACCACCAATTCACTATTTACATTCAGAACACTCACATATATTATTATTTTTACATTAATTATTATTTTATTAATAGACGAAATTCTATAGGATGTCGTGTCTTGATTAACTTGAATAATAATTTTAAGAAATGTCATAATTTATTTATGTAAAATATGATTCAATATTTCACCATTCATTTTAGAATTGAAACAAGTAATCTTAGCAACTATTTTGATCACATTAAATATTCAGATGTATTTATTCAAAATAGAACTTAAGTTAAATTTGTGACTAACAATAAACATTTTAGTTCAAATTAATTTGTTATTATTAAATTACATAGAGGATAACAAATTACATTTTACATTTAACATGATTTTAACTAAGACGTGAATATAATTTCAAATTACAAATATAAATTACAAACAAAAGATATAGTATAATCATTTTCTCGAAACAATGTTAATATACTTCTAAAACATATAACACACAAGCATCTCAAAATGTCAATATACTATTATCATAAATAGAAACAAAACACATGTTAGTTTATTAAAGAAAATACTAGAATATATAAACTAATTAGGAAATTCTAAAGCAGCTATGATGTAAGTAATCCTCTTTAGATACCTTAAATATAATGTGATGAAACATTCCATCCTAAATTCATTAATTATGTGCACGAAAACTGTTCCACTTAAGATAAATATATTTTATTAGTATAAGTTTTTTAAGTAAGTTTTTAATTATATTTTCAAATACAATACATATTTTTCTTTGATTTTTATAAAAAAAATTTCTTCTTTTGTATATAATCAATTAACATATATTATTAATAAGATTAAAATAATAATAATAATAGTAATAATAATATATAAAATAAATTATAAAAATAAGTTATTAATGATATAAAAATATAACTCAAATATTTGTTAATTTAATAAATTAATAAAAACAAGTTGATAATAAATGCAAGAGATATGGAGCCTGAAGAATATTTAAATATAAAATTCCTTATACAGAGCATGAAAACTAAGAATGAAACTTTTTGACTATGTGTACTCAAGGCATTCACAAATATTTTTATTGAAAGCCAAATATTTTTATTGAAAGCCAAATCTTCAAATCTCTCCAAATCTTTAATCTAATCCAAAGCCAATCCACCCATCACAAAAGTACAATTCAAACCAAAAATACAAATAAGCTGAAAAAAAAATAGAAAATCATTACCACATCTAAGCTCAAATTAATAAAAAAAATAATGAAAAAAAGCACGAACACAATAAAATATGTTATGAAACAAAATACATTAAATGTAAAATATTGGTGAGAACTAACAAAACCAACGATTGAGAGCTATTGGTTTTGGTTCCTTCTGAAAGAAATTTGTTAGATCTGATCCGTCTCATTTTCAGTCAATGCAGTCTAAACGGATTCAATTGGCCCATCTTAATTTTTCTTTCCATGTTAAAGCTCACTTTTAGGTTTGAAACAAAAGAAAAAGGGCTCTACATTCTGCACTCCCACAAATTTAAAGTGCACCCTCATTGTGTAGGGCCAAAATAAAGGAAATAGGGTCTGTGACAGATATCAGTAACCAAAATAGGCCCAGAATTAAACCCCAAATAAACTGAAGTCGACCTGTCCTCGAGATTCATAAATTAAAAATTTATATAAATTCCAACTTTAAAAAAAATAGCGAATATTTTAAATATGAAGACATTAAATAAGTTGAGTTTTTATTTAATATATTTTTCCACTACATTGGGACCAAACTTGTAACAAAATTTAAAAAAATAGAGTATATAAAAATACTCAATTTATTACACACAGAAGCTGAAGTGTGTTCATGGGCATTCCCCACAAGCTGAAGATGATATAATTAAATTAGTTTGACATAGTAAGTTATAAACAATGAAAAATGAATCTATTTATGGAGAAAAGTATAAATTGTTGCTAGAAATCATATTTTAATTATGAATGAACAGTTCAATGAGAACCGTCTTCATTAGACGGAAGTGACGATCATTGTTGAACAGGTCAGAAGCTATATATTTATAGGTCACGCTATTCACATTTTAAGTTTGGGGAGCTATACGGGATTGTCATTGACAATTGAAAAATTCTACGTAAATAATTTAAGAATATACTTTTAAAATTAATATAATTATTATAATTTAATAATCCCCATTCCAAGCACAAATCTGGCCACTACTTTCGCCACCCCACGCTTTCCAGTCCCTCACGGCCAACCAATAAAAAGGTCAAGAAATACTTTTAACAAATATTATCGTAATTCACAATATCAAATGTCCAAGAACTTCAGAATATCACAGTATTCACATCATAAGAACTTTATATAGAAGTAAAATATGTAAAACAATACTAAAAATAATATAATGTAATGAAATTTATACACATTAAAATAATACTTTATAATATAACTCATGTATTAAAAAATACTTTGATAGTTATATTTTAATGTTACATAGACATTAAAAATATATATGGATTTTAAAGATAATGATATAAATTTAAAATTAATTTATGTGTAGTTTGCTAAAGAGTTTAGTCTACTATAAACATAAGAAAACAAGATACTAGGACAAATACCATATTTTTCTTTATTTTTCTTTGGTACATACTGAAAGATATACCAATAATTTATATTTCCAGTTTTCTATCGAAATCTTTTTGAAATAATGGATCATAAGATAGTTCTTGAACTATATGTAACAGTAACTAAAAGGTTGTCCTCAAGATATCATAAATGATGATCAACTGTAAAATGAACCAGCACGTGCACAATATCCACCACTAAGACAAAGAAGATAATAAAAGAAAACTAAATCGTGGTGTTAATTAGGTTTCGTTAGTTGTTTATGTTATTTGTATTGTGGAAATTATATTTAATATTTTATATATATAACTGTATTTAAAGTAATATATGCAAAATATACCATAAATGGTTATATACCAATTTTTATACATAAATTTGTTGACTAAAGTTGCAAAGGTCTATGATAATTTAATTTACATATAAAAGTGCAATAAATTTTTTCATAAAAACTGAATATGAAAAATAAAATCTTTAAACTGGAATATACCAAACAATAAAGTTTCAAATTTTATTTTGGAAAATATGGATTTAAAATAGAGTAATACAATTCAATTATTTGGATTTAGATTATAAACTCCACATTAGTTGTATTTACAACATATGAAGTTGGATGTAATTTCAATTCAACTTTTTAGATTTGGATTGGATTTTCAATTTGAGTTATTTAATCCTGGATATTTTTCAAAAACAAATCCATGAATGTCTTAACTAATTACTAAACTCAAATGACGAAATTGTATAGGATATTGCGTCTTGATTAATTTTAAGAAAATGTCATAATTAATTTATTTATGTAAATATGATTCAATTTCACCACTCATTTTAGAATTGAAACAAGTAATAAATTATTAGTTAGGAACAAAGATGTAGAATATGACAAGTCACCCTGTTACTTCCCGTTAGCTAATTGGCCTAGCCACCAATAGTGTATCCAAATCAAGGCATTGTAAAAGAAAAGTGGATTGGTCTTTTAGGAGATTCATAAAAAAATACTCAATTTATTGTAATATACAAAAGTTGCCCCCTATGCTTCCGTGATGAGCGCAACCTTGCAGAGTTACAGTGACAATGTAAAGCTTCATAGTCCTTTAACAAAACGGATCTAACGAGGAATTCACTTTTTATTCGTGCCACCAGTTATAATGCCAAATACCAAAATATAGAATACAAAAATATTTAGCTAAACAAAAATATTTTCCATGCTTCACCCCCTTCTTCTTCACTATATATGTATATAAGCGTTGTTTTTTTTTTTACTTTATGAATATTTTGTCTTGTGTTTAAAGTTTGAAGACGTGGACAATATTTGTGCGTATTTTCGATAATATTTTTTACTATAATCTGAAGTAAAAGATAAGAATTTAGGTATTAAAATTTATTTTATTTTAAACATATTTCAATCTTGTATTTAATATTATATATATATATATATTGAAAAGAAGACGTGATATTAAATTATTATAAATTTTCATATTGTAAAAATTATATTCTTATAATTTTTTGTACTCTCTTTGATGAGATTTATTTATTTGAAAATGCTTAATATGAGAGAAGATTAAGGTTAAGAGAAGGTATAATATAGATAATATAGAGAGGTACAAATATTTATTATAATTTAAAGATGTGTAAATAGTCTTTTGTAATCTGAAGAGACCAAAATACTTATTACAATTAAGTGTTTTGGTTAATAGAAATGATTAAATAGTTATTTAAGAAAAAATATATAATCAAAATTTAAGTGAACTAAGATAAATCCGTATATGTTAATCTTTCACCAATATTTGTTCATATTTTATTGTTTACTCTATTCTTATTATTAGACTATTAACCAGACATCTACCTAGTATCATGATTGTGGTTATGAATCATATCAAAAGTTAGACAATAACTAAAAAAATATTGTTTGTAATGTGTAATTAAAAAATTGTTGTTTATAATATGATACTCGGCCTCTGCTGTTGACGGGAGCAGTGCAGAATTCAAAAGGTGTGGCTGTCAGGAATCATACGATGCCAATTACCAAAATATAGAATACAAAAAATATTTAGCTAAACAAGAATTAATTAACTAGTTAACTTGATAAAATTATTTATTAAGTTAGTTTACTAATGCAAAGTTATATGTTTATAGTTTTAATATATTTTTATTTTATAAACAAAAACTTATTTAACTTAAATCCCAGTTTTTAATCGGCCTAAATTAAAATTATTGGTTTTGGTTCCTTCCAGAAGAAATTTGTTAAACCTGATCCGGCTCATTTTCAGTCAATCTTTTAATTATTTTATTCCATTTAACGCTCACTCCTAGGTTTGAAACAAAAGAACCCCCATAAATTTAAGGCAGTTGCTTTCCTTCTGCACTGTACAAACTATCACTTTCACTGTACAAATTTTTTAAATTCCAAAAGTATTCTTAACATTTTAATTTTCAAAGCAACCAGTAGAATAGAATTGTTGCATGCTTTGGTCATTAAAGTCGATATCATAAATTTCAGTGTGTTGATATGAGAAATCGATAAAGTGAGATTATGACCGATTTGGAGTTCATTGAATCTGCAACCCCAAATTTATGAAATAATTACCCAGACTAAACTACAGATTTGAACTTCTTTTCAAAATTTAGGGTTTTACTATTCAGTCAAACAATTATAATCTGCCCTCTCCTTTCAAAAATAAGATTGGTAAGGGTATTGGTGAAACTAGTGCAGGTCATAATTTGTATAATGTAGGACGCAATTGACTTTTTATTTAATATATTTTCCCACACCACAGGGACCAAACTGTATACAAAAGTACTCAATTCATTGACACACAAAGGTTGTCCCCTCCTTCAACATCACCTAAACCCTAAACACAAGACAAACTGTAACATGTCTAACATGTATGAAAGAGCTTTAGAGACAGGCTTGGAGTTATTGTGCAGAGTCCTCATCCTTCTTCTTCTTCTTGAGATTGGATATGATATAATTCATGGCCTTGTTCCACCATGCTTTCATCCAGTTAGAGCCACTTTCAGTCTCAATCTCACTCTCTCTCTCTCCCATCTTACGCTTCTTAGAGGCAGCAACAGGAGTGAGTTCATGAGGAATCTCCAGAAGCTGAAGCTGAAGCAGATATAATTAAATTAAGGTAATAACTTGTAAGTAATGAAACATGGCATATATATTTATAGAGAGAAGTGTGGAACCTTAGGGCGAGAAGAAGATGGAAGAGACGGTGATGATTGTTGGTGGTGGGGATGAGGAGGGGGGTAATTGAGATCAGGAAGAGGCCTTTTTCCATGTTTCACCCACTTCTTCTTGTCCTCAGAAGAAGAACAAGGTATCCCCAGGAGCTGAAGTTATATAATTAAATTAGTTTCACATAGTAACTTATAAGTACTGAAACATGGCATATATTTATAGAGACAAGTGTGGAACCTTATCGTAGTGGTGAGAACGGGAAGAAGATGGAAGTGATGGTGATGATTGTTGGTGGTGGTGAGGAGGAGGGAGGTAATTGAGATCTGGAAGAGGCCTTTTTCCATACTTCACCCTCTTCTTCTTAACCTCTGATGAAGAACAAGGAATCTCCAGTAGCACAAGCTGAAGGTGATATAATTAAATTAGTTTCACATAGTTCTTTTTTTTTTTTTTTTTTTAACAGCCAATAATAAATAAATTTAAATTAATTAGGTCACTTCAAGGTTAACTCAACCTTTATACATCTTAATCTTAATCATAGTTATGTGATCCTTTCCAGTCTTACGTGAATTCATACATAGAAACTTGTAAGTAATGAAACATGCATGACATATATATTTATAGAGAGAAGTGTGAACCTGATCGTAACTGTGAGAAGAAGAAGATGGAGGGGGACAATTGAGATCTGGAAGAGGCCTTCTTCCATGCTTCACCCTCTTCTTCTTCCCCTCTGAACAACAAGAAGGCCTTTTTTTCTCACTCCCACACATTTCTACACTTAATCACGCCACAATGTTCCTTAACGGTATCAGAAGTGGAGCTATTTATAGTAAAGTTCGTCACACATGACGCCTCTTTTAACAGCAGATCCAAAAAGCAAACAAATGATGATACTTTTGACCCTATATTCTTGTGTACTCACGGCATTTTCACTAATATTTTTATTGGAACTATTGGACGTTACTTGTCCTTTTTCTGTGGGAAGAAGACATTACACTAATTAAGTAGTTTTTACATGATCAGGTGACACTGCCTTTAGTTCTACACTGTCCAAAACGAACGATGACAGATATTGAAAAAGCTAAGTATCCATATCCAAAACCAAATAGAAAATATTGAATACCTTTTCTTTTCTTCTTTATTGATATGGTGACAGTTTTTTCAACTTCCCCCCTTCGCAATTTCGTTCCACCTTTCCACTCACAAATCTGGCGACTACTCCACTCACGCCACCCTTTCCCAGTCCCTCCTGTGCAATCCTTTTAACAAATATCATCATAATTCACAATATAAATGCAAAAGGTAAGAACTTGAGTCTTTGTATGACTAAAGCAAAAGGTAAAAAGTGCTAACTATCTTGTAATATAATTGTGATTCATGTATTCTTTTGAAATTGGTTAGTTCTAAAATTTTAATATCGATTTATTACTTCAATAATAAATCTTCATATATAAAATATTGCCATATATATATATATATATATATATATATATATATATTATTACAGTAACTACATATCAATATCCTTAACTGTTCATAGTTGGTACGATCTTTACAAAATTTTAGTTGTTTTAGTGTAAAAAGAAATAAATAATTGAGTGAAAAGAATTATGTGATATAGATTTCTTTTATCGGCAATGAAAAATTGAATTAAAGAACGGTAAAAAATGTTACCCTAACCTCTGTACGAAAAGTCCTAAAGCAATCATTGTCACACCAAAGACGCAGTATTACTAAACATTCCCAATCTAATAGAATATAGTTATAATCTTAAATTTATAGACAATTTATCCATTTTTATACTTAAATTTGTTGACCAAAAGACGGGAGACTATGATAATTTAATTTGCTTATAAAAGTGGAACAAATTTTTTCATAAAAACTGAATTTGACAACAAATATCAGAATTAAGTATATGTAACATTTATACTTGAGATCAGGAAGAGGTCTTCTTCTTCCCCTCTGAACAAATTCACATTAAAAGTTTGGGGACGCTTGGGATTGTAAATGTCATTCGGTCGGAAAAAGACCTTTTTTCACTTGGAAAAAGGCCACCGAAAAGTTGAAACACTCACACACACACAGAGAAATGATGTTTTAAGAACTTAATCAATAATTTAATAATATACTTTAAGATTAATATAATTATTATAATTTAATAGTCCTCATTCCAAGCACAAATCTGGCAACTACTTCCGTCACGCCACGCTTTCCCAGACCCTCCTATGCAACCAATAAGGTAAAGAAAACAAGATACTAGGACAAATACCATGTTTTTAGTATCTATAATTTATATTTAGCGAAGTTTTTATTTTTCGAAATAGTGGATCATGACGTAGATCTTGAACTATATGTAACATTAACTAAGAGATTGTTCTTAATATATTATGAATTATGATCAACTGACTGTGGAATGAGCTGGCACGTGCACAACTGTAAGAAGATAATAAAAGAAAATTAAAGTTTTTGTAATGTGTTATTTAGGTTTCATTAATTGTTTATGTTGTTTGTACTGTGCAAATTATGTTTAATATTTTATGTATATAATTGTATTTAAAATAATATATAAAAAAATATACTATATTGCAATGGTTATAATCTTAAATTTATCAGCAATTTACCAATTTTTATACTTAAATTTGTTGACTAAATATGTAAAGGGAGATTATGATAATTTAATTTATCTATAAAAGTGCAAAAAAAAAAAATCATAAAAACTGAAATTGAAAAAAAAAAATCTAATTTTAAACTTGAATATACCAAACTATAAACTTTCAAATTTTATTTTAAAAAATATGGATTTAAAATAGAGTAATACAATTCAATTATTTGGATTTAGATCTATAAACTCCAAATTATTTTTATTTACAAATATGAAGTTGGATTTAATTTCAATTTAATTTTTTAGATTTAGATTGGATTTGAATTTAATTCAATTTCAGTTATTTAGACTTTGGATAAGATTTTTCAAAATGGAATCCATGAATGTCTTAACTAATTACTAAACATAAATGACGAAATTGTATAGATATTGTCTCTTTATTAACTTGCATCATAATTTTTAGAAAAATGTCATAATTTATTTATGAAAAATATGATTCAATATTTCACCACTCATTTTAGAATTGAAACAAGTAATAAATTTATTAATCGGAAACAAGGATGTAGAATATGACAAGTTACAGCTTAATGTATTAAATCTTTTTCTTAGTAATTATTTTTTTATCATTTTAAATATTCAAATTTATTTATTCAAAATTGAACTTAAGTTAAATTTGTGACTAATAATACACATTTTAGTTCAAATTAATTTGTTATTATTAAATTACACATAAAAAGGTAAATGGAAAACAGACAGGATAACAAATCACATTTAACATGATTTTAACTAAGATGTGAATATAATTTCAAATCAGAATTATAAATTAGAAACAAAAGATATAGTCTAATCATTTTTCTCAAAAACAGTGTTAATGCACTTCTAAAACATATAACCCATCATATCAAAATGTCAATATACTATTACCATAAATAGAGACAAAACACATGGTAGTTTATTAAAGAAAATACTAGAATATATAAAGTAATTAGAAATTTCTAAAGCAGCTATTATGTAAGTATCCTCTTTAGATACCTTAAATATAAGGTGATGAAACTTTTCCGTCCTAAATTAATTATGTGCACAAAATCTGTTCCACTCAAGATAAATATATATTTTAAAATAAAAGCAACTAACAATGATACCCTTAATATAAAAAAAAAGTTTGTTAAGTAAGTTTTTAATTATATTTTCAAATACAATACATATTTTTTTTTTATAAAAATTATTTCTTATATCATATATAATCAATTAACATGTAGTATTAATAAGATTAAAATAATATTAATAATAATATACAAAATAAATTATAAAAAATAGTATATTAATAATATAATAAATATAACTCAAATATTTTTTTAATTTAATAAATTAATTATAGAAAAAGGGACCCTGGGTAAGCAGGGGTTTTAAACTAGTTGATAATAAATTTAAGAATACACACTGTTACATGTTTATATACCAAGGATACTGGAGATAAATATGGAGTCACCAGAAATTGGATTTGGAGGCTCATAATTTTGAAGTTTGGTTGTGAAAGTATATTTCGAAACTGTGCATCCAAACACAACCTTACACACTGTTATATGCATATAATGTTGTCATATAGGAAATCCTTAACACCACTTGCTACTAACTTATTCTCGCATATGCATGTTGAATATGAACAGAAGTGAGATCACAACAAGTTTTGCTGTAAATTTTCTTAAAAATCTAGTTTTTCAGAACAGAGAAATCTGGCTCAGAAGGCTTCTGAGGCATGAGGGGTAGCAGTTTCTGTGGCTGTGACACTCTGGTGCGTTTACCACTTCGCAGGTGACGCAATGCACTTGATGCAAACTTTGATGCATATACAGCGGCTGCAAAGCTAGGTGAGGACCCTTCCTCATTTTCCAAGTTTTGTATCCTTTCTTCTGCTTCACGTAACGACCTCTCTGCCTTCTTCTTTCTGTATCTTCGCCATGCTGCTTGTATGAAACATGCACCCCATGTCTTCCATTGCAAGGAATAGAATCTGAACCAAAATTAAATGTAAGAATAATCCTAAGTTCTGTGTATATAATAACTAAAAAATGTCATTTTACTGTCTTAAGAAATGAATTTTAAATTTAAAGTAACCTTATTAAATAAGCTTATAAGATAAGATGTCTATCTGACATGTAACTTAAGGTTTATATTTATAATACTAACTTGTAACTTAAGATTTGTATTTATTTATAAAATATTGAAAGACCTCGTTTTTAATCAAAATGGAATCTCTTACAGCTTTCGATTTATTAAGAATTGCTTAAAATATAATGATGCGTTATGGAAGGCAAAATGGTTTAACTGAGGTGAATCCTTGCCTGAAAGTGTGTTGGAGTTGTTTGTTGTTTATAAGACGTCGAAATTGGGAAGCAACAGATTTCAAGTCCTCCGGCATGAGAGCAAAGGCTTCAACTTCTGATATAGTTTCCACAGTTCTAGTTGAAATGGGAAGATTTGAGGAGTAGTTGGGGTCCAAGGCCCATGTTAGAAGCTCTTCTCCACAGAAGTCACCAGCCTTGATCTCAAAGGAGTTGAAGAAACCAGTTCTTCCACCATTTGTTGTGGCAGTTGCAAGTGTTCCACGCATGATGAAGAGCATTTCATCAACTGGATCCCCTTCACGAACTATCTGACTTTTCTCTGTGTACAGAACTGGCTTCAGTCTATCACACAATGCATCCAACAACTGATTATCCATGCTCTCAAACATTGGCACCTAGATCAGTAAGAAGGTAATGCTTATCACACTTACACATTCAAGTATGCATAGGAAGGAATTCTGTGTATATCACTTATCAGAAGTTTCAAAGATAATTTAATGTGCATAATAAGAACATGCATTAAAGGTAGAGTGAGTTATTGAATTGAAACTCCAATTCTGATTGAATTTATAAACAAAAGGTATTTAAGGAATTCTGTTTCTGATTGAAAAATAACACCAAAAACATCTAAGAAACTATTCATAAGGAAAGAACCGAGTGAATGGAGAGATGATTATGGATGGTACATACTTTTTTAAGTAGATCTAAGCAAAGATGGCGCTTTATGTCCCTTCTTAAATCTTTGGGGAGGTTGCGAATTAATGTCTCCTCCTCAACACCCCTATTTTCTTGCCATTTGTATTGTTCATACCGTCTGATTCTTTGCTTCAGGAAATCAGGTAGCATTCTGTGGGACATCCACAGTTCTGCATCCCTCCTTTTGATTCTCATCTCTTCAACTCTGACAGTGGTAGATTGTAGATATTTCTGCAACAATAACCAACACGAGTACCGAATCCATGAATTCAACAAATGAGAAGGGTGGGAGAATGAAAGTAACTCCTTTATCACACTCAAAATTGATGAAAATTTGGTTTCTTATGTAAGGTTTAAAATCCGTCTGTCTGTTTGGTCTTTACTCCATCACAGAAACCACTGATTTAATTTGAAAGACTCATGAATTAGACTGTATCTATGACTAAGGAGGTGTAAATACGCCAATGTATACAAGATCACTCTATTATCTCATGTCATAGAATTACCTGCATGTTTCCAATAAGTGATGCAAATAGAACCAACCCAGAGACAGCAATGGAGATACCAAAGATTATCTCCCCTACATAAGTACTTGTCTCGAGACCTTGCCCAACTGAACTGCAAAAAATCACAAAAAGAGTATGACTTTGGCATGCTTTTAGCCTCCATCATTAGGTTGTATAATGTTTTCCTTGACAAGATGTTACAAACACTAAGTACTTATTTGATTTGGTCATTGGAACCTGGGATCCACATGTGAAAAATAGGAATTGCTCAAAGTAATTTCAGCTTGCATGAATGTGGATGCAAGGATTTACATGTTCTTCTCATGAAGTAGGACTTTTAGTCTAACAAAATCGTCATCCATTTATATATTATTGAAAATTCTTATTTTTAATTAATATGAAATCTCTAATGCAAATTAAACGTGCACTAACTATCAGCAATAAGATAGAAAAGTTGGGAACAAAATTAAGGATATAGGTAGATTAAATTAAGTTCCTAAGTTTATAAAATGGGAATGTTGCATATGCAGTCAAGAGTATAGGAGAGAAGATTATTGGCCTACCTTAAGCTACGCAAACCCCACCAAAAGCAGTAGAAGAACTTGTGATGAAAATCAGTAGCTGATTCTACCACTCGAGACTGTAGAGCTTCTATGAACATTCCAAAATTGAAAGCTTCCAGGTCTCCATTGTTTCGTGGATCAGTGAGTTGGCAAGAGTGATTGAGAAGTGATTGAACAGTAGAATTGTCAGCTCCACAGCTAAGGTAGGATTCATGAAAGAAAGTAGTATTCTTCAGCCGATGGCGCCAGCACCTCACCATTGATTCTACTGAAAACAGATACCAGAAAGCTCCAACGACCTGGTGTATATGCCACATGTAGTTCATAGCATGATTACTAGGAACATAGGCAAGGTGTTACAAACGTAAGTGACAAAATCAACTCACATGACTTGCTAGCATGTAGAGAAAAAGATTGTAAGCTGCTCCAGCCCATGCTGTCTCAGTCAATATGCCAGAAGTGCTTGTTACTTCTTTGAATAAAGGGTAGATCCGCAGAAGCCTTGGCACATACTGGGCTATTACTGTATACTTCAACAAATCCTTTCCCACGTGAGGAGCTGAGCATGTTGGGAATACGATCATAGCTAAAATGACCATCTAAGAACACATTAAAAGTGTTAAAACATCATGAAATTATGTCTTTCACATAAACTGAACTTAAAACAACGTTAATTGATGGTTCAAACTGATATGCCTAGTGATTCTCTATGACATATTCTTATGGGGTAATTCACACTTCAATGACAGATAATGATATATTAAAAGGTACTTCTGTCTTCTGAATTGAGAATGTGAGTGTAAAAAAATACCTGAGGAAGTGGAATAATTGATAGAATGTCAATGCTGAAGTAAGAACTTAGGTATTTCATCACTATGGCTGAAGGGTCAACAACAAGTTCACCCCTTCCAAACACACGAGAGGAAGGTGCGATAAACCCGGTTCGAAACTGAAAGATAATGTGAAGAATGTAGAAAAGATCAAAGAATGTGCGGAGAACACTGGCAGTAATCTTGAGTGGTCCGTCCAAATCAAGGCATTTTTTACTGTCATCAATCACTGGGATGTAAAAGAAAAGTGGATCCACAGAGATTGCCATCACACTTGTGATTACAAAAATTTTGTTCCACTTTTGAAGTGTTGGTCCCTGTGGATGAAGAACATGCCTCCTACAAGACAAATTTCTTATTGATTCATTACTGACAGAACTTTCAGTTGATTGAATTTTTCTTTTGTGAAATCCGTCACTAGTGGAATCATTGTGCTCGATACTTGAAGATGAAAATGATTTCCAATCCTTAAACCTGGACAGGAATATAAAACTCGGATAAGAATCAAGTATATGTTAGCATCAAATTTTTTCCCTTTGAAAATCTCCTAAAAGGCCAATACAATGGTTTGGTAAATGATCAAATTCCATTACTAGCAGTTAAAGGTAGGAATATAGGATAGTGTTTGTAATAGTGGAGTAATCTACTAATCTTGTTGACAAGATCATTTTCCAATTATTGATCATTTTACTATTCTTTTTAATGTAGGAATATAGGATGGTGTTTGTAATAGTGGAGTAATGCTTTTCTGAATGGAGAAATGAAAAACTATTTTTCTGGTAGAAAAGGAAAATGAATGACTGAGGCAGCATGACTATGCAGAGGCAGAATATATGATTCTAAAAGTCTGCAAAGAGTGTTGAAGTTAAAACAGCAAAATGTATCAAAAATAATTAAACAAAAAAGTAAAATTGCAGAAATACAAAACCAGACTTTTAGCAAACGAACCTAACAAATCTCTGTCCCTTTGGAGTCATGATTAAGTTACTGTCGCATGCAGTGAGAATATTTATGCTTTATACGGGGAAAAACACTTCACTTGTACCATAGAAGATTCAGGCCTGCAAAATCCAACTTCAAGTTAAAAACTTCTTCAAAAACTCAACTGGTGAAAAAGGTCAACTATTTGACTTTTTTTTATTTTGCTATCAAGTTCCCATTATTATTCTAGACCAGAATGCTCTCCCCAAGATTCAGTACTTTCTGCTATGCTATAAAATCATTTGCCTTTTTCTTTCAAAAAAAAAAAAAAAAAACTTTCCATAACTTACATATTCAAAGTTATGACCCTAACAAGAAACCATCAACGGCTTAAATATTTACTTAAATTCATCAAGTCAATTAAGTGAAGTACCCAACACCAAACTAACCACAACCAGAGTCAAAAAAATTTGGAAAACATCAGCATATAATTGTTGTATACATAGAGAGAGAGAGGAAGGGTGGAGAGGGGTTGACTTGAACCAAGTGGAACAGTTTAATAGTGTTAAAAACGCTACATAATGAAATAATGAATAATAGGAAAATTTTATCAATGAACAAGTAACTAAAAAGCTAATATGAAAGCCATGATACGAATAACTGCATGTAAAACATATACATAAACTTGTTCAATCCAAAAACAACTAACTTCAAAGCTTTCTCATCTTGGAAAACTGAGGAAGAAACTATGAGCCCAACTCCAAAACTTACTTCTGAAGGTTAAAAGAAATCCAAAGAAAGTTTGAAAAACGAAGACCAAACAAACATGGCTTTATGTTTTGCTTCTGACAAAGTTAGAAAAGGGTGTGTTGTGGTTGAGGAAAGCAAGAGAATTGGCAAAGTAGAAGGTTAAAGGAACATGAACCTTGTTAGCCATGTAAAGGTTGCTTGATAAGTGCAAAGTTTCTTCTCTGTTTCCTTTACTTACTCGAGGAACAAAGCAGGAACTTGAGTAGCACAAAACTAAAGAAAAGAAACAAGTTCTGCATTAATAAACCTCAGAGAAAGAGTTTTGGATGGTCACGCACTTACAAGTATGATAGTGATGATAGTGATGGAAAGAAAAAGAAGAAAGAGTGATATAAAGCAGTAGCAACACTGACATGAGTGAGGGTGTTAGAAGACTAAGAGAGTCAAGTATATGCATGCAGATATATACGTACATTACTACATACCAACCCACCAAATACTAAGAACTAACTCACTAATTTGATGAATTTAAATTTAACTTAAATTCGTAAAATTAACTTATAAAATAATATTTATTTTCAGTTATATATTATAAATTAAATTATTTTTTATCTCTAATAAATATAAGATTTCAAACACCACATATATAGTATAGTTATAATGTTATGTATATTACATCATCGAAAATTTATTTCAAACAAACTTATTCTTAAACAATAAAAAGTAGAAAAAACTTGCCTATAAATTAAAATTAATTTATACACTAATTAAAAATAAGAATTTACACAAATTATATAAAAGATTTAACTTACTAACTTATAGACTAATTTAACCTATTAAAAGTTTATTTGATATTTTATTTTTTCTTCTAAAAATATTTGTAAGAAACTTTGTCCAAATATGTTGAGACTATGATTAGATATTCTTATTGACTTGATGTTCTATAATTAAATTAAAGTCCTATTTACCTGAAAAATAAATGTAGAATGGGTTAATGTTTGGTTTTAAATTTTGGAGAAGTGATTAAAGAAGGTAATGTCTTGTGATAATAATTGAATTTATTATCCTTTTTAACCAATCAAAAGCACCTGAGCTTGATGGAGGAATAATTGATGATCATTGTACTGTGTCCTCTGATGCATGGCCCATCATAAAGATGATTTTAATATCATGGTGACTCATCAATAATTGTCGCTACATTAAAGTAGATATTTGTTTTTAAGAATTTAAATATGTAATTAATATTATTTTAACTTTCATTTTAATAAAATATTATTTTTCTATAGTTTTATTGTATTACAATTGTATTTTTTACCATTCCTAGATAAAATATTGGATATTATTTATTTTTCTTTTCAAAAGTTTTTCTGTTGAAATTTACTATTATTATTTTCAAAATTATAAATAATTATAATTTTGCAGTCAAATGAATTTATTAACATTTCTTGTACGTTGATTTGAAAAATTAAATATTATTTATTAATTTATCAATGAGTCAAACATTGAAATATTATATATATAATTGACAACTTAATAGCCAATATTATATATTTATATTATATATTTCCGTATTTTTTTATTTATTTCATCGTTTTAAAATTTTTATTATCTTAAGTTTCACCATGTTTCAGTTTCGCTATAACAAATACATGAATAAGACAAATACAAATGTGTGAACTTTTAAATAATATTTTTTTTCATCAGCAATAAGTTATATTTGTGTTTGACCAAAACCAAACATATAATAAACAAAAATTTGATGTGGGATAGTCTCTGTTTAAGTTATGGTCTCAATTATTATTTATTACGTTAAATATTTAAAGAAAAATTTTTACAGTTTAATTTTTTGAGCTCAAACAATATTATCTTCCATAAAAACAATATTACGGTTTAGAATTTTTCTTCAAAATAATATTTTAAAACGAAATTAAAAGAATTTCTTGAAAATAAAATAAGTTAGGTTTAATTTAGTCTAGTCTAAGATTGAATTAAAAAGTTTAAATGGAATGATTAGTCAAGTTGACTAACTAAAGTAAAAATATTTTTTAAAACTTAAAAACTCATAAAACTGAAACACTAAACTTTTTAGTTTAACGTTGGCTTGTAATTAAATAAATGTTTGATGTTGTTTTATATTCAAAACATGACAATTAAACTCAATAGAAAGTGCATTTTAGTTAAATTTTACAAATCTCTTGCCCCATAGAATTGTAAATTCCAATATAGAAAATCAAAGTACTCTTTTGATATGGCTTTGTCAGATTCTGGTGGCATTTGACAAAACTTGATAAAAATCTTTATTAAATTATGTTTTTTTAAGATTATTAAATTAAGTATATATACATGCAATAATAACAATCTTAAAGCTTGAACAATACTCAAAAATATCTTCTATGGTTCTAGTATCATACTGGATAAGGATTATTAGTCTTTTTTTTAGTTCACATGGATCCTTAATGAGTCACCATCAAGGGTTCTGCTTATAATATTTGTGTCCTTACGAACTTTTTCTCACTTTATGAGTTGTTTTGATGCAGTTGCAATGGAGGAGATGTTCATGACAATGTTGAACACGAAAAAGAGAAGACAGGAAAAGAAAGACGGAAAAAGAAGCACAGAAAAGAAGGAAAAATCAATAAAGTTAACCATTATGCGCTTCCAACGTGTTTCCGTTCAAAAACTTTGATGTTTTGTATAGAAACATACTCAAACATATTAAAATATTCTACTCATTTGTTATGCATAATCTACATTGTACAATATGATAGTACATGCAATTGTCGGCAAGACAAATAAGTCCATCTTACAAAATTGAAATTTGAAGAAAAGTTCATGACGATTTATATCATGAATATGGATAATATCTAAAATTTTACACTGAGTATTAAAATAAAAATAGTATGAAACTCTTCTTATAATTATTTTTTCTTGTATTATCTTTATTTTAAATTATTAAAATTTAGAACATTTTTTAATTATCAAGTAATTTAGAAAATTTATATTAATTTTCTTTTATTTTATGTTATGTAATTTATTTGTAAGATATTTGATAATTTTTACTATTTTTATAATTATTATTTTTTATTTAATTGTTATTTAGTATTCTAATTTAATATGTAAATAATTATAATTATAATTTTTTAAAATGCAATATTAGAGAGAGAAAAATATGTATATGTTTCGGTTGTGATTTTTAATTTTTATACAAATTATTTTATTAGTATTTAGAACAATAAAAGGAACAGATACATATACAAGTATACCTATTTCTTAATAGGATAAGAATGAGACAAAATCTTTATACAATAAATTTAAAATTTTACTTCAAGAATAAGAATGGTAATCAAACCTACATATATCTTGTTCGGCTATCATTCCTAGAAATAATAATAATAATAATAATAATAATAATAATAATAATAATAATAATAATAATATATATATATATTTGAAGGAGGTAAATTGTTTTTAATCATCAATATTTGAATTAATATAAAAATTATTTATTTATGTAAATGATTGAAAAAAGACGTAATCTATCAAGAAAATTAAGAAACTAAAAAAAGATAACAAATGAACCTTCAAGAATAATGTAGATTTTCCTGCAAATAAAATTAACTCTGACATTGCTTGAATTTTTTCTGGATGTAAGTTTTCTTATTTATAATTAGGCGTTAGAAATTATTTTGCACTAATATCCAAAAATTGGAAATGAAAAAAAAAAAAAAAAAAAAAAAAAAAAGTACCAATTACCAACATTGTCGATTTCTTATACAAAATTATTTTATATCCATAGCCATTTCTCTTTCTTATCATTTATTTTCAAAATTGTATTTTAATTTTTTGTATTGTTCTTTATTCTAATTTGTTCCAAGTTAAACTTTTTATTTATGTGTACGGTTTGTCATTTAACTTGATCTTTTTGCTTAACTTTATTTGAGAACACGTTAAAAAAAATAGTTATTTTCGTCATCTTCATAATTATATTTTATTAATTTAATTTTTATATCATCTTTCAGCTCTGAATTTCTTAATATAATGAGCAAATCTGATATAAATTTGTATATTGATAGTTAAAAGAAAAATGATAATAATAATTTACTAATCAACTTATAAAAATTTAAAAGATTATTCTAAGTTGTGCCAAAGATACTCCAAAGATACTGGTAATCACAATTAAGCAATAGAGCGGTGAACTCTTATTTATATAAAAATTCTCTTGTCAGCCATTTGTTTAGTATTTTCTCTTGCCATATGTCATTTGGTAAGCAATGGAGCGGTGCTTAATAGCTTCTTTTGTAGTTAGCCTGTGCCATTTGATTAGTCCTTTCTCTTGCCATTTGTCATTCTTCTTGATTATTTGATTGTCGATGATTATCTGAGGTTGTAAAGGACAACCCTTCTTATTCAGTAACACAGGGTGTGGATGCCCTTTACATTTCTTAAGCACCAACACGTGAAACACAAGGTGGATTTTGCGTGTTGGGGGAAGCTTTAAATTGTAAGCCATTGGACCAATGCGTGGCACAATTGGAAATGATCCAAAATAGTGCACAGACAATTTCTGATTTTTTTTGTGAATCGCAAAGAATGTTGTCTATATAGTTGCAATTTGACATGAACAAAATCTCCCATCTTGTATTCTACATCTCTTCGGTCATAGTCTGCTTGATTTTTTTCATCCTCAATTGTGCCTTCTTAATATTGGTTTTTAAAAAAAAATCCAATAGTGCATCCTTGGTTTGAAGTTGTTCTTGAATAGAAGGTGTATCACCTACTTACGCTTTTTTCATTTACAACAAAATGGTTCAAATCCGAAATAGAAAAAGAAAAGGTTTGACAGAAACGGTCAGTAAAAATATTTATACAATACACCCCTTTCCCTGGGATTGTAGTTCAATTGGTCAGAGTACCGCCCAGTCAAGGCGGAAGCTGCGGGTTCGAGCCCCGTCAATCCCGTTGGATACAAATCCAAAAAAAGAAAAAATAAATCAATTCATTTTTTGTGTATTTGTAGGGAATCAAATTGATAAACAAAATTGGATTTCTAATGGGGCTCTCCCCTGCTTTTTCGTTTGTTTCGATGCAAAAGGAAGGAAAGGAATTTTGTAATTTCACCATAGCTTCATAACAAATTAAGGGAGGTAGATCTCTACCAAATACAGCTTTATTAGACATACCAATAACAGAATGGAAAGAAGTATCACAATAGTAAGCCATCTAAGGTAAGAGTGTGTACCAATCCTTGGGATTTGCTTGAGTGTAACATCTCAAATACATTTCCAAGTAATGATTAAGTACTTTTATCTGGCCATTTGACTGTGGATGGTAAGTCGAGTTGCGTGCAAGTTTTATTCCTTGTTGATTAGAGATTTGTTCCCAAAATTTGTTGGTAAATATCTTATCATGATATGATACACTTGTTTGAGGAATGTCATGAGCACTCATAATTGTTTTAAGAAAGACCTCAATCACTTTGGGTGCTGAAAAATATGATGTTAAGGGACTAAAATAAGCAAATTTGGATAGAGGATTTATGATTACCAATATCACAGAATGTCCATGTGACAAAGGAAGCCCCGTAATAAAATCCATAACAGCATCTTGCCAAATTTGATTCGATATAGGCACGGATGTAAAAGACCCCCAGGTGGTTGGCTACCATACTCTGCTTGCTGGCAAATTGAACAAGCTCTAACATAAGCTTTTACCGTGTTGTCCATATCCTTCCAAAATAATTGAACTGTCAACCGAGATAGTGTCTTCTAATATCCACCATGACCACCCATTATTGAATCATGGAACTCTTGCAATACTTTTGTTTTCAAATTTGATTTGGCAAGTATAAACACCTTATCATCCCAAAACCAAAGTCCATTTTCAATTGTTAGTATTCCTGTTTTCAGTTCAATTTCAAAAAATTCATCAATTGGCTTCAAATATTGTAGCTCCTTCTAAAGAAGAGGTATCCATGAACATGTAATCGTTGTGATAGCTAGAAATACTCTAGATAGACCATCGGTTTTCGATCCTTTTTCTATATTCGATATCAAAATCATACCCTAATAGTTTCGCCAACCATGATTGTTATTCTAGTGTTTGGATGACCTGTTCTTGCAATTCTTTTAAACTTTTGTGATCAGTCCTTATTGTGAATTCATAGCCCAATAAGTAATGTCAAAATTTTGCCACCACTACCACTATAGCTTGCATTTCTCTAGCGTAAGCTAATTGTTTTTTAAGTTATGGTGGATAAATTTTTAGATAAATATGTAATAGGATAGCCTTGCTGACTTAAAATTGGTCATATACTTGTACCCGAGGCATTAGTTTCTAACACAAAGGGTTGTGAGAAATCAGGTAGTGCCAACACTGATGCTTAAGCCAATACATGTTTCAAAAGCATGAAAGGTTCATTGGCTCGGTTAAACCACTTAAATTCATCCTTTTTTAATAAATCTGTGAGAGAAATTGTCATTACAAAGCGTTTAATGAATTTGCAATAATAGCTAGCTAAACCTAAAAATGCTTAGTTTATATGTCATTCTGTCACAACTTTAATTTCTGTGTCATCCACTTTGACCCCTTCTCTGGATACAATATGCCGGAGATACTTCATATGAGTTTGACCAAATGCACACTTCAACAGTTTGACAAACAAAGTATGTTTCGCATAATTGGTAAGACATACTTCGAATGTTGTATACGAGATTGCCAATTTGGGCAATATATCAAGATATCATCAAAGAATACCAACACGAACTTTCGTAGTACCTTAGCAAAGATTGAATTTAGGCTTTGAAATGTTGTAGGTGCATTGGTTAAGCCAAAAGGCATTACTTTCATTCATATAAGCCTTGATGAGTTATAAATGCAAATTTGGAACGATCTTCTTGCTTAACTCTGATTTGATGGCTGCCTACACGTAAGTCAAGTTTGGAGAAGTATTGTGTCCTGAACAACTCATTAACAGTTGACATAGGAAAAGAGTCCTTAATAGTTGTTGCATTCAAATCATTGCAAAAGCGCCAAGTACCATCCTTTTTTTAACCAAATAACACCGGTGAGGAGAATGGACTTGTACGGTGAGGAGAATGGACTTGTATTATGTTGTATAACTACTACAATCATCATATCAACTACCAATTTTTCTATCTTTTCTTTTTGACTGTGTGGATACACCTATACGGTCTAACTTTGATGGGGGCTATATGCGGTAGTAAATGAATGACTTGGTCCTACAGTCTCTTTGATGGCAATCCTTATGGTGCTTAAAACACATCTTGGTAATTCTAAAGTAAAAGAAACAATTCGGGCTTCAATTATGCCTATAGATCCATTTGGGGCAAAGAAGTGTCATATTGTTGCTGAATTTATAAAATATACAATGCTAATATTGTTTTAGTAGTTTGTATGCACTTAAATTAGTGGAATTGAGCTTGTTCTATCACTTGATTTCTTTCTCCATGTAGAGTAACTAATTGGTTATCATGCAAAAAAGTAATAAACTTTTGCTTGTAATTGATCAAGTGGGTATCCAATGTTTCTAAGCATGTACCCCCTGTATCAGTTCCTCACTGGTAGTGTATGATGTTGAATTTTTTTAAGGCATCTTACCAACCTCTCTTTCACATTGCAATAATTGTCCACTTCCTACCTGAACCTTGAAGTACATTGTAGAAAGGTACAACTAGTCGTTTCATCAGAGCAAGATGGATGAAATCATCCGAGCTTCCTCCATCCATTAAAATTATAATATTCCTGTCCTTAATTGTCCCAGAAGAATGAATGATAGATCTTCTAGTTGGTATGTCTTTTAAAGTGTTGTAAGACGATTAGAGTAGTTCTACCAACTGGTTGTCTTCGGTGGTGTCAACAGTAGCTATATCCGGACTATCAATTTGATGATCCGTTTCAGGAATCACTTCCTCCACAGATTGAATAAGAAAATAGTGCTTAGGATCACATTTATTATCTAGACTAAATTTCTCATCACAAGTGAAACAAATATTGTGTTGCCTGCAAAACTAAATCTCTAGTGGAGATAATTTTCTCATGGGTGAGACTTCAGATGGTGTTGGTAATAATGGAGGCTTTATTTCCAATTTTGGTGGGAGTTGGTTTGAGAATGGATTGAAGTTAGAGTTTTTGTGCAGTCACACTTGGAGATACATATGTAGTGTGACAATGTTAAGTGTGAGAGTGAAATTTTTCTTCAAATATTCTAGCTAATGAGACTGTCTGTATTAAGTAAATTGGACATATCGATTTTACTTCTCTTTTCATATATGGATGCAACCCAGTAATAAAACAATACAACAGCAATACATCATCCATGTCATACACTAGAGCAGTCAAATCAATTATTTGCAGAGTTGTTGATAGAGTAGGCCAATGGTTTAGTTTACCTAGTTTAATTCCTCCCAAATTTGAAAGCAAGCTAATGCTCTACCATCTTTTGGTCTTCTAGAATATTGTAAACGCAAAAAAATCGATCTACTCTATATATTCATTGAAGTATGTCTTCATTACTAGAGAAGTATGAAAAATCGACTCGCAACTGTCTCGGAGTGGAGAATGACTATGCATTGTGTCTGAGTGCATACTCCGCTTTCTGAGCCAATTGAACATATAATGAGACTAAGGCCTATGTAATTGCTACCAATTATTCATTATACCCATCAGATTGCTTAGTAAGCTTGTTAATGACAAAATTGCATCATCTGCAAACCCTTGTTATCCGTCATTGGAAGTCAATGAAAGCACCCAAATTGTATATTGATAGTCAAAAAGAAAATGACAATAACAATGTACTAATCAACTTAAGAAATTTTAAACAATTATTCTAAGTTGTGCCAAAGATTCCGATAATCACAAACTTCAAAAATAAGCAATGGAATGGTGAGTCACTATCCGTATAAAACGAATTATGCACCTGTGTAAGTAAAAGTATTATCATTCAGTCCCAAAAATACATATCAGATAGGAGAGGAGATGCTGGAGAATGATTACAAAGGAAACATAAAAATATTAATTACAAGGTTCAACAACCCCTCCTCTATTTCTCCTACTCTTTAAACTTTTTCTTTCTCTGTCGCGTGTAAACAAAGAATATTTGTTTTATAAATAATATTTATATGTGATGAGTAAAATTAATTTAACAATTTAAATTAAAACTTATTACCAGCCTAAATAATAACAATCTAAAAATAATTTTATTTATTTTATTTAAATCATTATTTATCAATTATAATATTTTCATAAAAATAAATATATATAACATTATATAATACATAGTATTACTCGATTATGAGAATCGTTGCACTCTATTTGACTTGGATAAGAAAGAAAAAATTTGAATATTATTTTTTTAAAATGAGTATAAGTTTAAGTTGTTTTATATGAATGAAAGTGGAGAAAAATAAAATTATTTCTTTACGTAGTTGGTAGGGGGAAAAAAGACCCTTAAAAGTTATAAATTACTATTATAAATGACCTTTCATTTCTTAGTATATTGAATCAAATCATATATATTGCCCTTAATAATATGTATATGTATTTATGTGTTGGACATAAACACCTACCGTTACATCAAATGTTATGTATAGGTCTCTGTTATTAAATGATACATTTTAAAATAATTCATAATCTTTTTAGTAAGGTATTTCTATACAACTTTAGATTTTCTTTTCATTTTTTGTCCTCTATTAAATATCATGAGTATTTATTTTGTATTAATGAATAATGAGAATTTTTTTCAGAAAAATCACAAATAATAAAGGTTAATTTCATATATTAGTTTTACTTTAAAATATTCAACTAAATTAACTATTTTTTTTGCTTTTTATGACTATATTAGAAATGTCTTATATCTAGACCACGATGTTTTCTACTTCAGAGCTTAATACTGCGATTTGACGTTTTCAACTTTCCTCACAAAATAATTAATGTAACTTCTAACCATCTTTTCCTGTTTGACTAAAAGCTAAACTTGTTACTTTAGCTTTAATATTAATTATTAAATTAAATATAATAAATCAAACATAATAGTCCAAACATAATTATTTTGAGTATAATTTGTGAAAGGCTTCCATTATCAAACGTGATAATTTTGATTATGACTTCTGAAAAGCTTTAACCACCAAAGAAGCAACCCACAACTTTATGTATATACAGTATATTTTTTTTGTTGACTTAGTACATTATTGTGGAATCTACACTAACGATCTTTTGTTTTCTTAAACCAAAAAAAAATAGTTTAAACTTTGCATAAAAAAACACCTTCAATTCGTCATAGAAAAAAAGAATTGTGAATGTGAAATCGCATAAAATAAAAACGAATAAGGTATATAAAGATAGAAAGGATCTGCAAAGTTTATGCTTTGAAGTTTTTTATTTGAATGTAATTTTAACTTTATTTATATGATTTATTCGTGAAATAGTTCAATTTGAATACTCTTCCACATTTTAGAGTGGAAAAAGTGGTAGACTGTTTTATCTGAAGAAAATAAATTTGCTTTTTTCTCTTAATTGTTTTTTTCTCTTCTTCCACTTTTGTGATTCTTTGGCATCAACTAAACAAAGTGTTAGAGGTAAGTCAAGAATAAAGGACCACATTGAGCCAGGAGAAGATTTATCATCACTTTAGAATATATATATATATATATATATATATATATATATATATATATATATATATATATATAAAATATAGAAATAAA
>Ga0209489_103901_pt1 | contig 28365 bp, 11 predicted proteins | sample SiratrowhiteBW_FD_187527 | JGI IMG/M metagenome (GOLD analysis project Ga0209489, IMG submission 187527) | Root nodule microbial communities of legume samples collected from California, USA - Siratro white BW (SPAdes) (version 2) | ecosystem: Host-associated > Plants > Roots > Nodule | place... | reverse complement strand
TCATATATATATATATATATATATATATATATATATATATATATATATATATATATCCCTCCTTTTTCCATCAAACATGGCTAAAAAGATATTTAATGTGTAAAAAATTAAAAAAAAATGTGTGCAAGATATTCATTTAATGATACGACCAATTAGAAATTATGAATTTTAGCCTTTTCCAAACTTTTTTTGGTACAAAAAAAAATAATGCATCGATAATTTAAAGAATTTTTTAAACTTTTCTTTCAATAAAAAGATGGTGTATATAATAAAGTTATTAACTTTTAGAAAAAAAATTATCTAAAAATGATATATATCATGATTTATTATCTATTGATACTATAAAATGCTTTACATATTAGTGACCATTAAACTCTTTTTTTAATCATAATATAAGTTAAAATGTTTAAAAACCCGACACGCATTAATACTAAAATTTAATTAAAATATACTAAAATAGTAATAAGATAATTTTAAATTGTTATTTACCTTTTGAATTGTCATGTAATTAAAGATTAATTTTAGAAGGATAGCTTAAATGGTTATTTCCTGAACGACAGTGGATTTTTAAAGTGGAATACAAAATCAAGGAAATAGACAATGGGGCACAGACATTGTCTAGGCAGGATGAGGATGTTGGAGCAATGACAGTATCCTTTTTTGAGGTGAAATTGTAGATGCCATTTCGAAAGAAACAACCACCATCCTTGTGTTACTACAACTGCAACAAAGTATTACAATTAGGGAAATAGGATCAGTTTGGTCTACCACTCATGGCTTAATTTTTTACCAGGGGAAGATACAATTATTGCGTACTTTTCCTTTCATCTCACAATTCTTTTCTTTCTTTCTTGCACAAATAATTTAAATTTTCATATTTATTTGATAAAGTGACATGATTTTCTTGCTAAACTTGAATCTCAATTTATTAAATCAATTTTAAAAATAAATCTTAAAAGACTAATATTTTAATAATTTTTTCTTTATAGTTTTAACCTTTTAATTTATTATAACAGAAGATCATACTAACATTTTTCATAGGTTTAAGAGAGTGTATTATAAAATCTAAATCTTAACCTATGACACTTTCATGAAATATGCTTAGGAAAAACATGTAACTATTGTATAGGGTTAATTTTTCTCTAATACATGAAAACATAAGAAAAAAATCAAACAAAATTCTTTAATAATTAAAATTAAGTTATATAAGTTCTTATATTGACTTATTCAAAATTAATTTATAAATTAAAGTTAATTTTAATTTATGAAATTATTATTTTTATCTCATAAGAACATTAACAAAAAAAAAGAGTCACTGTACAATCCTTAACCCTCAACTTTGTAGTTTGAAATTGAACTGAATTTCGGCATAATATAATAAACAAATGTTTAAGATTAAACATTCATGGGTCCGTCAATATGTTAGACATATAAAACCCACCCATAGGCCTTCTAAGAATTTAGACTTCTGCTCAACTTGGCCAGAATCCTTTACAGTTTCCACAAGGCCCTTCTTACAACCACTGATCACTTATTCATACATCGACAAGTTCAAATGCAAAATCTTTCAAATCACTACAGCCAGGAAAGTGTTAGCATCGTGTTACTGAGATGAAGCTTCCTCCTTCTTAGCCGACAGAGGCCTTAAAAAGAAAATGCAAGAGATGCAAACTTTATCAGTAAACAGTATATCCAGCACTCCATTGAGTTAAAATAAATATCTGATAATGCATAAAAGACCGGTTCAGATATTGCGAAAAGGAGCACCCCACATTAGATAAACAATTAGAGAGAAAGAAATGTTCTTAAACACACTCTTCTTACATTAAGATCAGATAAAATTTATGTGAATCCCACTAAAATACTTGGGCTCACTTTATTTAGTAAGGAATAATAATAGTGATGTGTGTCAAAGAGTATTTCTAAGTGCTCACATTACTCAAGTCGAGATTGAAGTCGTCATAAATCATAATAAATCAAGAACACGGTCATTTTCATATATTTTTATTACACAAAGCATGGACAACTAATTAGGCTTAATTTCCTAGTAGGGCTTGTTAATTGAAGAAGCTTTTTCAAACACCACATCATAAGAGAGTCCCTGGTAAAACTAATTCATATCCAAAAGAGCAATTCATAACAAATACAAGTTAAAATAGCATTTGTGATTGCAGAGGATAACAAATAATAGAATAGAATAAAAACACAGTAGTTTAGTTTTGATAATATGCAAGTTGCTCACCCCTCTGCCCTTGCCCATCGAGAGAACTGATAGAGTTGAACAGTCTCATTTGAGGCATGACAAGCAAAAAGTAGATAGTTGCGTGGCTGTACCATCCATGCAAATCTCATGAACAATAGTGAGTAGATGCACATTGCTGCAGCATTAACAACAAACAATAGATGCAATAAGCAATCAACCGGGAAAAGGTTTCAACATTTTTTGCGAAAAGAGATGATAGATAAACCTCCTGTCATATTGCCAGAGATCATTTCTGGAGGTTTCTTCATGTCAGCCAATCCCTTTTAACAAAGATTAGTTTACAAATCAAAGGTTAAGACCAGTGTGCATTATGAATAACTAGTCGAGTGAATAAATGAACTTATTCAACAATATAAACATATTATGATATGAGTGAAACTTACAGCTGCCACAAATCCCCAGTTGGCGACAGGTCCCCAAAAGTGAGTTGTTTTGGGACCAACTGGACTGTTCCAAAATGCTCTGAAGGAAGCCATACAATACTGGTACTACTTCTGATTTGCCATTACAAAATTGTAAGATGACTTCAACACAACAGAAATATAATAACAATGTATGTAAAATGCACATACTTATTTAATATTAAAACCCGCCAAAGTAAAATGTGAAAGTAAGGTGGTTTCTCAGAAAAATACTCATGACCATGAGTCCTCCTTCTACTTATTCAATAACATCCCATTGCATCACATAGTTATTCCACTCATATCACGAAAGAAAAACAAAGGTCAGCAATCACCCACTCCATCAAGTAGTAAAGTGTAACATAGTTCTATGAGACCTCTAAGTCTGTTATTGATGGTTATCCAAATGATGAGTCGTTTATATATTGGACAAATTTTTTCATAATCTCCTGTCATCTTACAAAAAAAAGAAAATACGATGAAAAAATGAATTTAATTTCTTCCACTAAAAGTAGTTTATGTATAAAAGAGAATTCAAACATGACAGCAATTTAGTAATAACCCACACTACTCTTTCAATCATTTGATCAGTTTTTTAGATTTTCAAGATCCCTGACAACGGTTTCTTTAACCAAACAAAGTCATAAACCAATCCTAGTTGCAGCCCTGATCCCAACAAATTCACTAAACGATAACCACCGAGAGGGTATGCAGAAACTCCCCCTAAATGATTCTTCTCTGTAAAGAGCAAAGCAAATTTATGACTATGAAGATCTTATCAGACATTCATCAAGACAAAGGCACGATTTCTTCTCTTCTCCTCTCCTTCCATTTATTAACTTCCCATTCTAATTAAACGAAAAAATGACCCTTTTTACAAACCCGCAACGCATCATTCACATGGTACTGCTACAATCCCTCCCATTAAAAAAATTAATTAAATAAATAAACATAGGAGTAGTTGTCAGTGACTAGATTCAGGCAATCAGCTACAATAAAATAGATGGAAACCAAGAATTTTGTATTATGATTAAAAGGGGATTTAATTAGGTCAAACTAGTATGAGGAGTGTGTAGAATGAATTTGAAAAATTATGCGAAAGAATGAACGAGATGAAGAGAAATGGGAAGCCGAGAGATACCAAGAAGTGAAATTGAAGATAATCGGAGAGAGAATCGCTGCCGCCGTTGATTTTGAAAGAGAATGGAAGCGCCAGAGAGCGAGTCAAATCTGAACGGAAGGGTTCGTATCACCTTTTATTGCTTTTCTTGGAAGAACATACTCTTCAAACGGCATCACTGTATTGCGTTTCACCACTTCTTCCAAATCATAGAATTTAATTGTGTTTATGGAAAATCTCAAAATACTTGTACGCATGAAATCCATTCAAAATAAAAAATAAAAGGGTTAATAAGTTTTTATTTTATTCTTTATCATTTTTGTTTAAGTTTTTATCCTTAAAATGACCTTATTTGTATTTAATAATTCTTTGGTGTTATAGTTTTCAATAAATACAAAAACATATTTATAGAATTGAATCAAAGAGTGTATTTTTAAAGAAATGATAACTAGTATCACTAGACACAAGTTAAGAAATTAAAAGATAAAAGTTTATATGGATAATTTTCAACATGTACTCGTTATTTTTAATAAAAAAAAATCGTCTTTTAATTCTTCAAGCAATATCTCAAGAACAATGGTTAGTAAGATTCTTATTTTTGGTTTATTTTTTAAAATTGATTTAATTGTTAATAAAATACCAGCTATTTTATTTTGATTTTTTGCAAATATATTAGACCAATATTTGTTTGTGTTGCTGTATTTTCTTCAAATGAAATTGGTATATTTTATTAAAATGATGATTTATTTTAATAAATGAAATATTCATTGTTACGCCTGAAGAAAAACTACTTGGGTTGAAGGAGAAGAGCTTCATCAAGTGTTATCATTTTCACAACACACTCATGACCCACCAAGTGTTCCGGCCGTTAAGACAATGGCCATGGTTCCACCACCACCGCACTTGTGCCACCGTTCCCCTCCACCGCCACCACCATCTTTTCTCTCCTCCACAACCTCACCCCACAGCATCTAAAACACCACCAATCTCTCACCGCTTCTCCTTTGCCACGCTCGCTTCGTCTCGTCCTAAGCTTCGAACACCCAACTCTCCACTACCAACCACCCCTGACGCGGATCTCGGGGCCAAGAAGAGCCGGAACGAGTTGAAGCGAGAAGCCAAGCGCGCTGTCAAGTGGGGGATGGACTTGGCTTCCTTCTCCGCTCCACAAATCAAACGCATCATTAGGTTTTCGGTCACTTTTTTCATGGCCCATTATACCCTCTTCCTTTTCCTCAATGCTCACTTCCCAAAGCTCACACCTTTGCTCAAAACCTCGCGTGCTTTCTGTTGGGTTGTTGCAGGGTCGCTTCCTTGGACCAAGTTGTGTTCGAAGCTGTTATGCTCGTTAAGGTGCTTTTTTCTTTTATTTTGTACCATATTCATGAAGATGGGAAAGTAGTGCTGGTGGAATATTTTATGAATTTATTTAACAGGTTGTGGAAATGTTATTGTGGATTAGTCTGTTGTTGAAGAGAAAGTGTTTGTTGTTTTGTCACAGAGACTGGGACCTGATGTCCGTGAAGGAAGGCGGAGGCAGTTCAATTATATTGGTAATTAATTGCTTCCTGAGCATTTTAATTGTATTGGTTTCAATGCATTATGCATTTATGAGCATAACAAACATTCAAACCATGATTGAGCATCATGTCATGTTTTTTTGGATAACAGATGTGTTTTTCTGCTCTTTCCATTTTGTTTTGCATTAGTTATGAATCAATATATGCATGTTGGTTACTTGTGTTAACGTATCATGTTGCAGCCAATTGGGATAGATTACTGTATAATTGCTAATTGACATATATGTGGTAAGTTGATTTGACATTATGTATATCCTGCACTGCAGATTCATGTTCTTCATACATAAATTGTCTCAGGAAAATTGCTACGGGATGTGGATCCTCAGTTAATGGATCGATTAATTAAAGCTACAAAGGATTCAGATCACAAGGAGTTGCAAGCTTTGATTGGCTTAGGGTCTGATGACCCTGAAGATGATGATGAAGATGACTTGGTTGAATCTGAATCAGAGGAGGTCCAGGAGGTATGCATTCAACATTTTTCCTGAATTATACACTGACTAGACATGGCTCTACTAAGTTAATACCTCACCTTAATCTCACTCTCTCACATTAGGGTGTTGTTTCTTGAGTCTGTTGTATTTACTTATGATGTAATAATTATTATGTCCTTGAGGTGTATTCTTATTTATGGAGCAATTTATCAGGAATCCAATTGGCAAGACAGTAAGGTGACAAGGTGGTTGGATGGTTTGATCAGTAAGGACATTGAAATCACGAATGAAATTTATTCAGTCCAAGGAGTTGAATTTGATCGTCAGGTATATACTATATGCTAAATTGAATCTGTGCTTGATTGTGATTTCAGATTCAGATCAATTGTGACTCAGATTATCTTAAACGGTATATGGGAATTAATTTCTAGAGCTTATTTCAAATCAACCAAGCTTTAGGGGCAGACATCATGTAAAAGCTTGATGGCTGTCTCAGTTTTGAAATGAAACACTATATTCTATACAAAAATTATAACAGAAACCCCTTTTAAAAAAATCTTTTTGCTGTGATATTTATTGTCACAACCTGACTATGTTTAACAGGAGTTGCGAAAGCTTGTACGTAGAGTGCATATCAATCAAGAGATGAAGGCTGATAATGAAGAAGAGGAGAAAAAAATGGAGACAAAAACAATTGGAGCTAAGAAAGCTCTTACTCGTTTCCTTCGTGGCCTTGCAAAAAGAATTCCTGATGAATACTAATACGTCGTCAATTGATCAACCTTATTTTAAGGTGGCATGTCTCAGCTTTAAGAATTACCTTGGCGTGATACATGCTGCGCAAAATCTTATATTCTTTTTAAGTTCACTGATGAATAATAATACTTAATATTTTGATCTCTTTTCTATAAAATATTACTTTTATTGTCCAGCGGATTTTTTTACTGCTCAAAGTTTGCCGAATTCGAGGAGTTATTAAGCATTAGAATAGAAAATATTTATATGAACTATTGGAAAAATCAAAGAATGATGTTTTATTTTTATTAAGTTGTGGGGGAAAACAGATTTTTCTTTTAGTCGAATAACCTTAGAGATATCTCTAACTGGTGTGTGTATATATATATCCTATAATAGATAATAGTTTGAGCGCATTTTGAAATAATATAGTTAGATATACGGATTAAAAGATTAAGAAGGTTCCGACATACTGAGATTATTCTGGAATCCAAGTCATGATTAATATTCTAATTATGTTATAACAAACATTTAAAATAATAGTGTTTGAAACATTATCGGTCATCATAGTAAAAAAAAATCACTAAAAAGAATATATTCAAATCTTGTAAAAACTGTCTTCACCTTGTAACAACTTCTAGTCATAAAAGAAGAAAACAAGTATTTTCATATAATCTAGTGGGTTAATATAGTGATTCCTATAATGCATACGCATGCTATAAAAACGATTTATATAACATTAAAGACTATTTATTTAAAGAAAAAAATTATGAAAAAAATTTAGTTTCCCACTTATAAAGCCTGTCACTCTCCGAACTCAAAAGATGTGTCTACAAAGATTTGAATGTTAAACACCAAATAATTCAAATTTGATAGATTGAACAATGATACATAACAACTCTCCATCCGAATTTTCAATACAAGTACATTTTTAAGAATTTAAACAGGACCTATAATCAGGCTACTATATCCTCCAACCAACAAATCATTGCAAACCATTTAATTTTTGCCCTTGCTCATTTGTTCATTTTGATTTCGTACTTTTCGAGTGGGTATTTTTAACTGTCTAGCACTGAATCTAAACTGCATAGCAAACAATATCTTTTTACAAGCTATGAAAGAATTATTGTCCTTAGCCTACTTTTGTCCTCTCTCAATTTATTAAAAGATGATAGAGACAGTTAATATTTCGCATTAAAACACAGTTGCCGATAAAATTTGATTTGTCGGGTGGGTAACAGTAGAACCCAAAAAAATAGAAAACTTCTCAGAAAATCCAACTATCACCATCATTAATTATCTTATACATGTATATCAACAAAACTTGACAAAATGTTGTCTTCTGGTTTTCCTCTGACAAACTCAAGGCATTTGAATGCGCAGAAATATGATAATTATCACCTATACTCGGGGCTTGCTCTATCGTTTAGGGCTAAAAGTTTGCAAAAATGAAGCTGCGAAATACTCTTTATGATGTCATTTTGTTTTGAATTTGCCTATGAACATGGATAAGAAACTCTACATAGGAGAAGCCACCGGCGCTCTTGTCTTCTATCATATATGAGAAGAATAACATTCCTGATGGATAATAAATAACATGTTAAGTTCAAAAATCAACAATGTACACCACCATAACAATTGTTTACAGATTTCTTTCTTCTATTTGAATACTACTTCCTAGTCTAGGCCTATCAAACCAACAACAACGCTTAGTAAACAATGCATCATCTGTTTAGTATTTCCTGGCAGGAATATTCCTTTGAGAATTTAGCAGACAAGTTGTAAATTTACACTGATTCACAAACTTTAAACCTTTCGAACTTCAAGATAATATTTCTGGCTAAAAGTGTCTTATTATAAAAAATATCGTGTATTGATCATGTGACGCAAGTAATAGCAATAAACATGCAATTGAATCCTAGAAAAGAGAGATCATAAATTGAATCAACAGATTCCGCTGCCTACATTACAAATACACTCCATGACAAACCAATCCAGAAATGTTTCACACAGCAAAGCATCATCTTTGGAATTTGCCAAGAGAAATCATGAAATGAAACATAGAACCGTTGAGCATGTCTAGAAATCAGGAAGAATGCTTGGGGTCAAAGGTTATAAAAGATGATGAAATAAAATGTTCAGTTGAAATGAACAAAAAAGTTCGGTATTTTTGTTTTAAAGAAACAGTGTTGCTAGAGTGGACACAGACGAGTTTTGAACACTAGGTACCAGGAAGCAATGCTTTCCAAGAAAACATCGAGCACTCGTTCAAGAAGCAAATAATGTGAAAGAGAGTAAGCAACATGTTTGAAGACTATGCAAAGGAAAACTTTAAAGACAAGAAAAAAAAAATGTAACATTGCTAATGGGATTGGCAAATGAATCTACGTGGTTCTATGTTCTATAAATTAACTTCCATGTGTTATGGTAATAGTTAAAAATCCAGCCTGCATTGAGCAATCAGGTTTACACAATCATTCTAATGCACTGACCTGATGGATCCCCTTTCCTGCAGAGCTTTAAACTGCACAGATATAGAGAGTATTAAAAATTTACATTTTATTTAGTCATCAAATCACATGGAAAATTATTTGACAAGCTCTGAAACAAGCAATAATTCCCAAAACAAAATTAGCTTACCGGAGGTAGGAACATCTTTGCCGCCTTATCTCATTTACCACTTCATTTAACTTCTTCGATAGTGGATTGTCATATTGCTGCAATACAAACTGGTAAAACATAATTGTTAAATTAGCATAGCCAGGTCTGAAAGCAACATGATTAAAGTAACTATTTCTTTCAGCATACTAGAAAGAGTCATATGGACTAATATCCACCAGGGTATGATTTAAGGATGATTGGAAGTTTCCTTGAAAACACACCGCTAGGGATAGAATTTGATAATATGCTGTTAGGCAATGACACCAGAAGAGAAATACAAGACAGCAAGCAAATTACCAGAGTAGGGACTTCGTCAATTGTAACAACACCAAACAGTTTCCTCACAGTGTCTGGATTCACAGAGTCTCCAACATATATCAAACAATCATGACCATTCTCAAGAAGATATATTCCATCATCACTAATGTGTTCACTAGAAAGAGGAAGAAAGGCAGGAATAACAGACTCTTCATCTTCCTGCAATTTATAAAAATCTCTATCTTAAGAAGTAATATAAATATAAGGTCTAGGTTAATACGCATCGGTACAAAAACATATAATTAATTCATCAAAAAACATGTTACCCTCTTCATCACCTACCATACTATGCTAACAAAATTTCATATTAGTCAAATGGCTTGCGCCACATTCCAATTTTCAAAAATAAAAACTTATTAATATTTTCAAATTCATTACATTATTAAGTTCTGATTAAGTAATTGCTAATATGTGATTCCCTAAAATGTTTGATACAGAATATCATGATATTTCATAATTATATATTTTTTAATATAATTAATCAATATACCTTTGATTCGAGATCATGTATAGCCACCATCCTAGGATACACAAGTGGTATTGCCAATGGAACAGAGATAGAGGACACATAATTTATCCAAAATGACCGTTCATCTATTTTTCCCTCGGTTCGCAACCCTGTACTCTTAGTTAATGCTGAAAAAGAAATGAACAATGGAATTAGCACCCACTTGTATGGGCCTTCTTAGGACACCATATTTCAAAGTTTTAACTTCATCTGCTTTGACAGTCATCATAAATTCACTAAAACGAGATACTACCTTCGAAACAGAAGGACCATCATAAGGATAATATTGCTCAAGTCAATGACCAGAGTATTATCATCCAATAAAATGCACGATAAAATATTCTAAAAATGCAATATTATTCCAACGCAGGAGTGCAGAAGTAAGAACATACAAATATAAAGAAAAAGAAGATTCGTTAAAGTTTATCAGTTAAATAAAAGGTAGAATGCAACATATGAATAAACTATTATAAATAATAACTTCAGTTCCACAGCATCGCAGAGCATTGCTCGTCAGAAAAATCCTGCAATGCATGGAAATTCATACATACCAAGTGTGTAGAGGGGCAAAAGCTTTAGTGCCTCAGGAAGAATAAGTTGTCCAGATGAGGACACCGTTGCACAAAATTTACGGTATGAAAATAGTGCATTGATGCAAAGGTTTGTCACTTGTTCGCGAACAAGTGGGAGTGGCTTTGAAGGAATCTCATTAGCAGCTGCAGGAAAAAAAATAGTTAAAACTCCACCAACAATTATACCTGTAAACAATCTAAAATATGAACAGGATGATGCCACCATGGAATCATTTACAATACAGAGCCAACAAAATTCAGCATAGAGCTGTTAACAACAGTTCATATCTGGCAAAAAACTAGTAAAGAACAGAATAATCATAAGGGAAATGCATAATCACTAATAATATATACCCTGTTTTAAGAAACAGCAAAATTGAGTGTCCAAATCAGCTGCACGGAACAGATTACTGAGCATACTAGTGACAGGAAGAGATAAGGTCAGGACACGTATTCTTCTTTGGCCGTATAGAGTCGTGTAAAGAAGGGCACACTGAAGAGTTGAGAAAAAGAATACATAATCAGAACAAGAGTAGAATATTTTCACCCAGAGTGACACAATTTTCCAAGTAGGCTGAACAGAAGATCATAAACCCCTTGGAATAAAGTTGAGCAGTAAACTTTCCAAATACCTGAAAAGCACATTCTGATCCATCCTGTAGCTTATCGTCATGTTTCAAAGTTACCATGAAATTTTTGTCACAGTCAATCTGCACAAAAGAAAAAATTAGGCCACGGGTTGGAGTATTTTTAAATGATTCTACTTTTGGTCAACAAAGAAAAAAATGGCACGATAAGTTATAAACATGACAGACAGCATATCAAATCTTGTCTATGGGCCAGTCTATTTTCGGTTTAGAAATAAGAAACTCTGGTATTAAATAATTTAATGGCTATTTTGTAGGGATTAGAAGTTAATTAATTTTTACTGTCAGAAAAATAACTTCTAAAAAATAAGTAATTGATTTTAAGAGAAACAGTTCTAAATAGCTTCTGATTATAATCAGACTTCTGATTCTTTTCAGCTTCGAATTATTTTGGAAAGTTGAAACAAAAACATGAGAAACCAAAAAAGTGATTATTTTATATAAGTGTTTCTTTGGTGAAGAAAACTTAAATACTATTTCTAGAAAAACTGATCTAGCAAGACCACCCTCCCCATGTCTTTTCTATGTCGATAGATGTAAAATTTAGTAAGCTGATAGACGGCATCCACTCAAATAAGCCAATTCAGTAAAATTTAGTATGTAAATAAGTTTGCCCCCCATTTAACTCACAACTGAAAAAAGAAGTCTTTAATACCAATGTCTCCAGCACTTCAGTTCTTTAGTATGTAAAAGGTTTCGATAAAACCAGTTGATAATCAACCATGATAACTTTCCAAATCCTAAAGACAACCAAATATACTTCAAATCAATTTCCTTCCCTTGGCCCTCAATTTTGGACAATCTTGTTTTGGAATTGGAAAAATGTGTAGTAGGTACAATCTTCAAGCACTGCTATTGATGGGAAACAGAAACGGAAGAAGCTAACTGCAGTAATTAATGGTGGCTGGCAAGACTCAGGCAGATATTTGGAAAAGAAATTAAGAGAATATTTTTTATTGATGATGATATATTTGTTTGGGTCAATCATCCAAGGTATTCTCCACTATGGATCTCAGTAGCTCCGTCACGATTTTATTCTTAAAAGAAGCCTCATTAGGTTTATGGAAGAAGTTGTATATAAAAAAAATGAAAAGTTAAATATAAAAATATAAACAGAATCATCATCTCAATGGTAGTAATATTTCCGCAACAAACTTGACTGTATTTTTTTGTTGGAATCGAAAACAAACTGATTTCAAAAGCCATGGCTATGGATCAGAAAGCTCTGATATACCATATTGAAAACAAACTTAAGAGAAAAGAAACTCCTATGGTCGCTCTGAGATTTGTACAATTTATGAGCTTTTGTATACAGCAGCTACATAAGACTACAAAAGCTCTTCTAACAGACTGGAACAACTTTAGCAACATGACATAAACTACTCTAACAGAGTACAACATATAATAATGGATGTAACCGACTAACTAACTAACTATCTTATAAAAGGACTTATAAGCTGAATTAGAAATGCAGCTCATTGTTTTCAATTATATATCCATATTTACATACAATCCAAAAATATTAACTATATCTGAAACAGCACAACAAAGTCTAGCTGGCGACAATATTGATTACATCTATCCAGAATGCAGCAAGCTTAAACAATTATGGAACACTTCTACGCAAAACAAATACCAATAGTTTTGTTGAAAAGAGGACAATCCTAGCAGCTTAAACATTTTAATTATATCTGAACTAAACCCTAAACCCTAATTAAATATCTTTAATCATTAATGTGCTCATGCACAAACACATAAAAGATATGCTTAATGTCAATATACAGATGATGCATACAGTTATATCTGGAATCTAGAAAATTATACAGACCCCAGGTAAGTCGACATCAGTTGGGATGCGTTTACAGAAGTTGCCATAGTATTCCTGCACTTGGATACCCTGACAAACGAACAAATATAAAAATTGTGGAGCCTATTTGTTGCATGAAAAGGTAGCAAAGAAAGTGAAACAAACAGACTACCTGACTGCACCTCACACGCATTACAGCTTCAAAACCTTGTGGCCTGGTGATGTTCCATCTAAGATCATTGTAAAGTTTTGCAGTATCAGAAAGAGCTGAGAAGGGATAATAGTAATAGACCTGGAAAAAAGTGAGAAGTTACTTTAGTAAGTAAAATACAACTGAAAAATGATGGAATGTGTTGAAAGCATTCGTGACAAAAAGTCACGTGTTGGGTACACATGAATATTCTTATTTATAACGAAGAGATGCAATGACAATGAACAAAATCAAAATCTAATAATGGGAAATACTTTGTATGATATTTCCCTATCAAAACATACCACATCTCCCTATTTAGTGTAATCAAACCATATCTTTAGCATAATCAACTCATATCTCTAATAGAATGAATGTAATAAGTGTCGATGAAGATTAAAACACACAATATTACATAATATTCCACTTGAATATTATGTAAATATTTATATATTCATTGTTGTCAAGTGAACTTCTGACTTGTGAACAATCATAGAATCCTCAACAAAGATGGTATCATTACAAAACCCTTTTAGGGATTATAGCTAATGTTTCCTCTTTCTTTAGAAACAACTACTTGTCATTACAAACTTCTGATATGATTTTCAATTAGTTCCCCCTTGAACTCCATTTCCTTCATTAAGAATTTCCAGAAAGTGGTTAAAAGTGTCTCCAGCATTTATAAAAAGGGAGATCTATAGTAGAGCAAATTAAAAAATAACATTTATCTTTTCATCGATACAGCAAACATCTGATCAATTAAAAAACACAGTGATCAGAGCTTTAACTCATTTAGCATGAAAATCAATAACACGTCAATAATTTCAACCACAGAGACGCAAGTATACCTGTCCACCGGTAGTCCGCGGGATAACAGATATGGATGCAATGTCTACATAAGTCTGAGTAGTCACAAACACATCAACACAAACCTGCATCATAACAAAGTAGTTGTACTTAACTAATCCATAACAAGCTGACCATCAAACAAGCTAACAAAAAATCCATCAAGTCATGAAACTAATGCCTGAATCACAAGAAAAAGTAATCAATATCAACCTGATACTCAGCAAATTCAACTGCCAGTTCCTTGAACGTTTTATCTGCAGGTTGAAGTAATTTATGGGCCTCCTGAAATTCAACAAAATTTAGATTTCATAGAAGAAAGTGCAAAACTATCAGCACCAACCTTTCAGAAGGTAGAACAGATAAAAAAAATATCAGATGAATCATGGAATAGATGTTATGCATACGAATACTTTACATTTTTTTCTAATATAAATTAAACATCAAATACTGCATCCACGAAAATTGGTATCCTTTCCATTTTCATCACTAGATACAATTGGACTTCCAAACGTGTGGAATTTATCACGTCCCATGTCACCATGAATCAAGCTTGAGCTTATACCAAGTAAACGACATAAATAACAAATTGATATATTTTCTATTATGTTTATACAGGACAAATACCTTTTCACCTGCAGAGATGTTTGTTCTACCTTCAGCCTCCCGTGCAGAGAGGGCACCAATGCCCAAAGATGGCAGGACTGGAGACAGCAAACCAAAATCGTGAAAAACATTGAACACACTCAATGATGAGTCAGACAAAAACAAACATACGATCTCACAGAAAAGTGGATACGAAAGAAATGTACTAAGATAAAAACAATATGATGACAATAAACAAAACAGAAGATTAAAGGATTAGGGAAACAACATGCAAATGAAGATCTAACCACAGAAGACAAACAAAAATATTCTAAACATTACAATAAGTGCTGTTTCAAAATGTCTTAAGAAAATTTAAAGGCAAGAGCGTCTAATGGCAACATGTTGTTTACTAAGAACTTCTTTCACGCTGAATCGGCAAACAACATTAATTATTTTATTTATTCAATTTTTCTAATTAAACTGTGCTGTTGAAAGAAATTTTTTAAGATATTTTTCTTTTATTTAAACCGTAATGTGTATTTCAGAATATTCGTAACTTCTAATTCAGATCCTGAATTTTAGTCAATTCATATCCCAAAAAGAGAAAAGAAAATTGGACACATAACTGGCAGATGCATACCTTCAAGCAAAAAAATTGATTTAGCATGAATTTTTATATCCTATCCATCATTACCAACTAGGATCAATCATTTAATAAATATACAAGCCGAGAAACTCACCTGACTGGAAAACCAACAACTTTCCTCCAGTGTCCTTCATTGCGAGGAAAGCTGCCTAAAAGAAGAAAAAATATAGCATAAGCACTAAACATATATTTATATTCACATTTTGATCTATCTGGTTTTGATAGAAGAACTTGTTAAACTTAGTGTGAGGACAGTAAAAATAATAGCAAATCCAATACAAATAGCCTGCTAGAAATCATTTGGTTACTAAAGCATACGTCAAGGGAATTAGAAATGTAAAAGGGGAATAGAGAACCAAATCAATGAATAGTATGTAAAGGCAGAAGAGAGATGTGGGTTTTGGGTTGTAACAACCTTGCCCAAATGGCAAGGTGAGTGGGAAATACAAAGCAAGGAAAAATTGATGAGAGACAACAGTAAGAAAAATAACAAAAACCTTCAACTTCTGTTGCATATCACAAAAAGATACCCTGCGAAACCTAAAATATTCCACATCATAAAGACACCATACATACAACTAGGAAATCTGAGAAAACTGAGAGTGGGTCTAGATAAAACTTCAGAAATGCAGCAAGTTAAGAAGTTAGAGAGTTCAGTCATGATTGCTCCTTTATTACCCTTCCCTTCTTTGGGGGATTAAATATAAAAAGCATTAAAGGAATTCCAAACTTCAAAGATCTTGGGAAGAATGAAGGTAGAGAAAATCTAAAAAAATTGTTAATCCTATTTCGACAACCATCTCAGCAAATAACAAATAAAGATAACTACAACTTTAAAGCAAAATGCAATACCTTGATAGCTGCACCAAAGGCTGATTCAGAGGTTCTATTATTTTGAAACATGGTAGGAATGTTTTCCAGAAGTAATTGTAAGTGTTGACGGCACTAAACGCATAAGAAGCAAACAAGTTAAATACTGCAAAGTGAATACCTTCTTGAAAGATAATTGCCAAAATTCAAGCATGAAATATTTGAACTAACCTCAGATAATGGAACAATTACGTCAGTTTGTAAGGGAGTATAAACATCTTGGACATCAGGAACAATGAGCATCAGTGGCTACAAATTTGAATTTCAAAATCAGCCTGAGAATCAACTACTTAAAATTGGAAAATGCAAAGAGCTTGTTATCTAAACTATTACAGAACTATAAATAGCAATTTATCTAACAAGTCTCAAAGGAATATTTTTGAAGATCTAATCAACACAAATGTCACAAGTTCAAAATATCAATGCAAACAAATAATAATAGATAATCCATGCTTCAACTGCTAAGAAACACAAAAATCTGATGCAAAAAAATCAATCATTGCTCAGTTTCCTAGACACAAGTTAACTGTAGTATATAAATTATCTGTCATTCGCCCTCTAAATGCAGAATAATTCAAATTAAGTATCATTGGGGTTTTTATAACAAAAAAATCCATCTTAAATTTTACATAAACATTGTGTATTTCTTAAAAACTTATAAATTCAAACTAAATGAAAACATGAACTTTCAACAAAATCTTGCAAATAAAAAAATCAGAATTTTTTTAATTGTGTACTTGATTGATACCTGCTGCAATGCACGTTTCAAGTTGTAGAAATGAATTGTGGAGTCAAAAGTTGCAACTCCAACAAATGTACGAGGACCCTCCTGTAGCAATATAACCGAAGTATGTGTCAAAACAAGTAAGGGTGTCAATGTAGTCCAAGAAAACCAAAGGAGTTTGTGTAAGTGTAATGTTTTTAAAACTTAAGGAATGCATCTATAATGTAAGAAGTAACAATGTAACATTTTTAAACAAATGGGATGTTTGCGTAGAATTTTAAAAAATTTGGGGAGTCTGTAATCCAAGAAAACCTTAGGGAATGTTCGGAAATCTTATTAAAGAAAAAAAAAACAAACAAACAAACCTTCCTAACAGAAATTCTGTTAGATACCGACCACATACAGGACAGAGGTTTACCAAAAGGAGTGAAAAACAACTAAAAAAGGCCATAAACAAGCCACACATTTTTCAAAATTATTATCATTTCAATATTCTTAATCTCCCAAGTCTCCTGTTGTTTTTCTTGGGTGTAAAAGATATTGAATTCATTAATGTGTGTACATTTGCTAGATAATCGCAGGAGTTTGATACAATGTGAAATCTGTTAAAGCTAATCAGGCTCATAGGATAAGACAGGATAAAACAAAGATATGATGCACACACTTCTCCCTTGTAAGGACTAATTAGTGGGAAATTGCTTTTTAATATTACTCCATCCAGTTCAAACAATTCATTAATTTTATTTATTTGTTTCAGTGGCAGGTGGAGAAAGGAAGGAAGAATTTAAAGGTTTTATCTTTGTTATATTTGAGTACCCATCTAAACAGAGTATAATGAAGCAACGAGTTTCAGTCCAGTGAAACCAAAAGAAAATTTGGAAAATATTAAGCACCATACAAACTGCATTTTATAAATTATTGATAAGGCACCAAAACTTAGAACTCACAGGAAGGTCTGAAATAACTTGACTTATTGCACTGCAAGCTGCAGCTGCTGCACCAGTTTGAACAGCATTCATGGATACATCAATGAGAAAGAAGTACACTGCAGGCATTGGCTCACGAACCTACAGAAAATAGTGAATCACACACCAGTCGTAACAGACACTAAAGAATGAAGAAACAAGAATAAAAGAAAAATAAGTCTTATTTCAGGACGAAGCATAACCTGCTTAGTTCATCATATGCGTAGAGCCATGAATAAACTAAGCCAACCTATGATGCACCTATACTTCAATCTGTATCACATATCTGTATCTGAAACGTATATGTATCCGATACTTTACCAATACTTATGGATGAATAATTTATTTTTTAATTTTTATTTACACAATTGCAATTGTATATTTATTATATTTAAAGATTTTTTATACATTTTTCAATAGGTACATGTCATGTACCGTGCCCCGTTATTTTCAAAATAAGTATTGCCGAATTGCATCCGATGTATTGTATACCATCAACCACACATTACCAATCCAGTACACAAAAGATCAAACAAACATGACTAAAATCCGAGTAAAAAGACGTTTATAAAACAGGCAGCAGTGGCATAAAATGTAAATAAGCATGAAGCACAAAATTGTTGCAATATTTTATCTACAGTGATTTTCTATACATTACAAAAGTACAACTGCTCAATAATTATTTGGTTCAGTCATTTAATAAGCTGCTATCTGCTCACTTCATAATTTCAGACTAGGAACATTTTTAATAAATTGAAATGCTAGAATAACCTCATCTAGAAGGATAAGCCTCTTGTATTTGGTAGTAGAAATATTGGATTAATTTTAAAGATGGGCTTTAGTGTTATATGAGTGGTTGGCACGTTCAAATCCCACAAGAGCACAAATTTCTTCTCTAGCCTGATAAAGTTTAGGAACTCTTATTGAAAAAAGCCGGAGGAATATCTTATTTATGAGAAGGGACTCAGTTGCCTTTTTTACCTCTTCAGTAATTAATCCTATTATGAAGTATTGCAGTAATCTTTTTCATGAAATGAGATCATCCAATGGCCCTGCTATCAACTTTCAGGCAGTCAAAATTGCTACGTTACTAGCAATTTAGCAACCATTAAAATTTCACTTATGCATCCAACCAATGATGATTTATTCAAGCTTAGTTTCTTTTCTTACAACTTTTATATTTACCAAAATTCATCATCGTATAGCCTGGTATATTTTACAAATAAACTAACCATAAATTCTTTTGTTGCAACAAACTCAACCGCTCCCCTACAAAGCTCAGGCCTTTCATCAGCATCTCTGCGTCGACCATCCGGACCTAAATTGCAGTGGTAGTCCCGTGGAGTTTCATCACTAAATCCTGTAACAGAAATATTAATGATAAAATGTTGATAATGTTACAAATTGACAAAAAGTAAAATATTAATAAATAATCCTATCATAAAAAAGCTAGAATTATGAGAAAATAGTGAAGCCTGAGTAATAATATATAAGTTCTTTGAAACATGCCCTTCAAGCATTAAACAAGTAGTGCATCAAAAGCATAAAAAAAACTTGTAATACAAATAACAATATCAACCAACCATTAAATCACTGATTAACTTATCTTTACCAGCCAATCACAAGAAACTCCCATTTATCCATAATCACTCCAAGGGGAAGCAGCATAAAAAATTATATCAACGTGTCATTTGCGTTTTCCGTAGTATGACAACAAAAAATGGTAGGATGAGCAATTGAATAGCAGATATAAATAGTACTAACCGCACAAATTGCAGACAAAACGCCTTCCCTGATCAATGAATTTCATGAAAGGGTTTATGTAAGCCTTGCAACGAGAGCAACGAACTGGACCACTCTCCCCAAAATCAACAACCTAAAATAGTATGCATTCAGCCAAAAGATTTATTGAGATAATAAATACACATTCTTCATTAGAGGAAATATTTCAGAAATAACAGAGTGAACCTAGTGAATACTATAACATAGTTTACATTCACCACTACAGATGTACAGAAAGAGATTTGAAGACAGTAATCACGGGCTCAACAAGAGTCACTAATCTTATTAGTGTAACGTTTAAACAATTGAAAATGCTTAGCAAAAGCAGTGAATGTTTCGACATTCCCCAAGGTTATATTGGCGTATATAAGAAGTAAACAGAAAATTACACTATGAACAAACAAAGAAAACCAAAATATGTTAGTTCATGAATCCTTGATGCAGAAATTGGTTAAGGGAAAATTGTTCAAAGATCGTCTAGTTAAACAAGTTTGTCTGAGAGTTGATGGACGTCTAGTGAAAGTAGTATAATACACCAAAGGAGTGAAAAATGTCTTGTCTAGTAAAGTGTGCCTAATGTGCTTCAATTGCATCTAAGTGTGAAACACATGTTTCACATGCCAAAGATTCTATTGAGTTATACACAAAGTGATTCTCCAGGAGTTTGTTATAGCCATGCTTTGTATATAGATACCTTGTGTAAAGCATGCCAGTTGGGTTGTTGTTAAGAGAATTGTAACATTGATTACGTTGTTTGTTAGTGAGAATTCATTGTATTGAGAGAGTAACAGTTGAGTTGTAATCACAGAAGTTCTTATTAAAACTCTCATGAGGGAGAAAAACTTGCTCTTAGTGAATTTTCCCTTGGATGTGGATTACAATTCTTAATACTCTAATTGAACCATGTTAATTCTTAGGTGTCTAATTCTCTCCTTGTTCCTCATTTTCGTTTCTCGTGTCTTGGGGTGTTTGAGATGGACGTTTCTAGTTTCTAGCGAACTCGTGCGTTAGTTCCGCGACAGTTAAAATAGATGCAAATTTTCCCACAGACAGATGCGCCATAAATAACTAGTTGGCCATCAAACATTTGAGAAAGATGAATTAACGTAACTTCCAAAAAGAATAAAAACTAAGACAGGAAACATCTATTACTATCACACTTCAAAAGAAATAAAAAATCAGTACTTGAATAGGCTCCTCTGATTGGTGTGGAAGGGCCAGGGGTTGGACTAGCATAGCCAATTGCATTCCTGATGTTGACAAAAGATCAGCCGTGAAGGGAACCTAATTCATTCAAAAAAAGAACAAAGCAAACGAAAGAAAATCAATACCCTAAATTTTCAAATTAAAGTAATCAACATCAGAATATTATTGTAAGACCAAAATTCACTTCCAATAAAAGAAATTTCTTTAGAAAGAGAAAAACACATCAATAAAATGAGGTATCTTCTTAGGAAAAAAATATTGATTAAAACTTTTCAAAAACCAAATCATAAATACACCAGAAGAAAAGACTTTTAAGCAGCCACAATATAGAAGCCACAAATACAACTCTACAATCAAGTAATAAAAAAGAAGAGTGTCTTGGTGCATGACTGCCTGAGGCTGCCACCTAGTGGGAGTGTATGGAAAATAGACATACACATCCTAATCCCACTAAGTGGAGAGTCTATTTCCAATAATTGAACCTGTGATATCCAGATCACAAGGTAAAAACCTTGCCACTGCACCAAGGTTCATCCTCTAAAGAAACAAGTAATACAGATGAGAAGCCAAGAAATCATAGCATTTCTCATGATCTTACTTAAAGATAAATAACATAGCAGACATTAGACATGACCTGATTGATTGTGCACTTCATGTAACGTGGACTGCAATTCCCTGTGTCTCTTACAATGAAATCACTTGTAGCAGGCTGGACAAAAAGGGTAAAGCAATGTAAATGACTTTCCAGAATAATGGGGAAAAAGTAATTTATAATATTAGACCAAGAACAATCAAGTGTACTTAGTAAGCCTCAACTTCAACATAAAGCATTTCTCTCTATCTCTAGTTTGTTTAAATAAATAAAATAAATAAAATAAAAAAATAGATCAGTAATTTTCAAATGACTACCGGAGGAATGGTTGCCTGGTTGCCTTGACGGGTTTCATGCAAAATCACAGAGGAACCAGGAGTAGGTCTTGGAATTTGATTGGGATCAATTTTGGAAGGTCCTGCCATGGGGGCTCCAGTTTGACCAACAGCAGGTGAGATGGTAGTAGTCATAGATTGGTTTGGCAAAGGTGGTGGCATGCCAAACATTCGAGGAGGCTGTGAAGGACCAGGAACAGGAGGAGGTGGTGCTACCTACATAATTCCCAATAATCAGAATCCATACCACTTTTCAAAAGATGGATAAATGCAAATAGGACATATTACACACACTAGATATGGTAAGGCATACCGACACTTAAATAATACACACTGACAATTATACAAATGAAGTGTTTACTACTGCAGAAGGCCTATTCATTTGCCTAAATCAAACAATAATTAACACTAATTCTCAATACATCCTACTCTTATTTAAAGGCTTATATTTTTAAGACATTATACCAAACTGCTTGGCACAAATGAGAAGAGTTGTATAACACAACATAAAGAACATATCGTATTGTGTCTGTTTTAAACTAATACCAGAGGCAACAGCAGATATGTCATATGAGAATAAATGCTTAAGGCCTGTTTGGGTAGGGTTCTCCATAAGCACTAATAGGAAAAGGAAAAATGAAACAAGTTGAGCATAAGTACAAATTAGTTTATGCATATGTCAAAAATCATCTTCTAGATAAGTTAATATGAGGAAGTTCTTACAAATAAGTCTCTGGAGAAACTCTTTTCATTTTTTTCTTCTTATTTTCTTCTCTTAGAAATGCTTATGGAAAAATTTATCCATTCAAACCCTTCCATTAACCATTCGCAAGCACTGAACTTGATGGAAATAGAAAAGAAAGAGGAAAAAAAAAAAAAATAGGTATGAATTGCAGAAATAAGTGGGAAAGCTTCAAAGGTTCCTTATTTCTTTTGTTACAGTCATATTATGCGCAGAACGCATTAATAGTTTGCTCTAACTAGTTAGGGGAAAATACAACAGATTCAAAGCAAAACTTGTACCATTGCATATACATAGTACAACATTCTTTTCTGGATCCTATGGGTTACTAAACAATACTTGTATGAGGATTACTCATCAATAGCTGTAATAAGAGAATTTATTGTCCTGTGTTTTTTATTTTCTTTAACTTTTTAAAAAAATATATAAAATCACACGGATGCAATTTTACATGGTACTGAAGAACATTTTAATACACCATAATTAAAATGGTCTTTCGTCTTAATTAGGAGCAGAATTTATAATATAAATGGATCTTATTATTTGATCAATATGCTCAGGATAGACTCAACATTTTAAATATGTAAAATTGAGTTCATAACTTTCTGGGTGTATTAAATATCCAGTGGCTGTTTCATAAGTATTTTTTAAGACTCATTTTGAAACATAGATTCTAATAAAAATTCTACTTGTAAGTTTTTTCTAATTTTAAAACCAACTAATACATTTCAGTGAACTATCTCTACTGAAACATGAACTATGGAACCACAATTTAGAACCTCCATTCAACAAGCTAACGTAAGAAACCACCATCACATATGAATCCTCTTTCAACCAATTAAAAATCAATGTATTGCTGTAGGCCCACAACTTTGCTGATAACGCCTACACATATCCTTGTTTATAAATGCATAAATTAATAAATTTAAGAGAAAAGATACGCAAATGTTTTCTGAATTTGCTTGAGTGCATTTTCCACCCAGAGGAATAGACTTATTTACAGTCAAGAGTATTACAAAAATAATTAATACCAAAACAATTTAAAAGAGAACAATTAAGATACAGCTACTTCCTAGATCCAACAAAAAAAACTTGTACTCATTTTTCCTGTTTGGCACAAGACAAAAAAAATGAAGGTCCATTATTTTGTACATCTGCCGATGCTAAAGACCACGCAGTCACCAAAATCTTTTTTCCTTTAAAAATGCAGAAAAAGACTGTTCCTTGTAGTTTTTGTACAATGATAGGATACATTCTTTTATCAATTCATCCAACAAATATTGTGGCTAAAAAACATCCAAATGCAATAAAGTTCAGATGTAGAGAAGAGCTACCTGCTGGGATTGCATCTGCCAAGAAGGTGGTGCTCCAAAAGGAGAACTTGGAGGCTGCATTATTCCTTGAGATGCCATGGGATAGGAAGGTTGGGGTTGACCAGCCGGGCCTGGAGGAGCTCTCATAGTTGGAGGAGGTCCAACCGGAGGTTGTGTCACACTGCCCACAGGAAAGCGTTGGGGACCACCTGCCAAAGGCCCAGCAGAAAATACAGGCGGCCCATTATTCATCAAATTACCCGATGCACTGCCAGGGCCTGCAGCTGGGGGAGCACTCAGTGGCGGTGACGCAAAAGGACTCGGACTCGGACTAGGACGAGCACCAGGAGCCATTGGAGGTGGTGCAACCGGACGCATTTGCGGAGAACCACCAGGAACACCAGAAACAGGCGCAGCACCACTAACCGCCGGTGGATGAGAACCAGGAGGGGGTCTTGACACAAACGACGGAGGTTGACCAAGAGGTGGCCCAGTGGGCCTTCCATGAGCAACATTTGGTGGAAATGTAGGTTGTCCAGTAGGAGGCCCTGCAGGCCTCACCATTGCTCCAGGAGGTGGTCCAGGTCGTGAAAAAGGTAGTGAGGAACCAGGGATCCCCGGTGAAGCGGCCGAAGAAGGAAAAGGTGGTGGTGGTTGACCAAATGAGGGAGGTCTAGAACCAGGATTTGAGGTCATTGGAGGCCGATTAAGATTCAAATTGTGCATGTTATCAGCAAGTGCATCAGGAGTGCTGCCCCTGATGTTAGGGACATAATTAGGGGGAGGTGGCTGTGGTGTGTTACTGCCGGGTCTAGGTGCCCCTGGAGGCACAGGAGCAGCCATTACTGAATCAAATCAAATCAAATCCAACCTCAATTTCTAACAATCCTCGCTCTGCTTCGCCAAATTATCTAAATAGTACCGATAACAACAAAGATCCAAATCTACAAGGATCACAGATTCAATAATCATTACATTATTCAAGAAAAATCGATTGAAGAAAACGAGAATAATAGCACGTGAGCGTGAATCGAGAGATCGATTCCGCAATCAAAATGATCGAATCAGAATGCAAAATTACGAAGAGGTAAAGGAATAGGGAAAAACCTGGTGCGAGATCGGTGGAATTGGAAAAAATTGGGACAAGAAAGAGCTTAGATCGGAGGAAGGGGGTTTTAGAGAGTGGTGAAATGGTGCGTAAAAATAACTTATTAATATCACTGCCTATTTGCTTTCGGTCATGTGTAACTGTTTAAGGGCCATTTGGTTCGGGTTATTATCATTTCCAATAGCCAAACCAGCGCAATGTTTTTATCGCCTAGTATTGGTGGTCCGAATAGGTTTTTTGGGTTTTCTAAATACTCACGGATATTGTAAATAATTTATTTATATTATATTATATTATTGGGCATTAATAAATAAATTGCATTATTTAATTAAAATTAGGGTAAGCTAATTGAGATTAAGATATAATTAATTTTAGTATCAATTAATTTAATGATTATTTTTAGATTTTTTTATTCTTGGTCATCATAAAAAAAACACTTTTTAAAACGAATTTATTTTAGAAAAAAAAATTAAATCATTTTTTATTATTTGAAATCAATCATTTGTAAGAATTTACTTGTCTCCTAATCAAGTCAAATTAATTCAAAATAAAAATTCGTGGATGTGAGATTTTTTCAATAGAAATGATTGTGACGTGAAAAGGGATTAAAATTCCAAGTTAAAATGGTATAATAATTAGAATAATAATTATTTAGTTATTTATTTATAACACTAATTATTTTTTAAAATGATTTTCTGTTTTTACATTAACATACTATGTATATTCATAATCTACTTGCATAATTCATTATTAGAGTAATTCAAAATATATCTTTCTTTGTATGAATTTAAATAAATATTTACATATATTTTTAAAGAAAAGAAACTAAAGTTTTTACATCTTATTGATAACCTAACACCTCTAAAATCATATGGTCGTACCTAATACATAATTATCATAAATTTTAAAATAAAATAAACACAAAAATCAAAAAGTAGGGTGAATGAAACAAAATTTCTTTCAATTAGTAAACTATATTTCTTATTTCACATTTCAATATACACTTTATTCTATTTTTGAAAGACTCGTGCGTTAAATTAGACTATAAAATTTATATATGTTTATATAATTTTCAGTTATGCAACACAGTCCCACACACAAATGAATAATCATCCCCTATAATAAGATTAATTTATACAATCTTTTCTAACTGACTATATTTCAAACCACAATTACTCGTATGAACCTCAATCGACTCTCGTCACCTGAATATCTTCATTTATATAATTCTAATATACTATTAGAATTTGAATATTTTCTTATAAACAAATATCAAACCCAATATATATACTAATAAATCTCAACACGGTATTTCCTTTCTTGAAAATATTATGTTTGAATCATCATTCTACACATTTAAAAATCAAATATCTTATACATAACCATTCTAACACTCATTGTTAGTAAAAATATAAATCATATTAACAATTAAATATAACAATAAAGAATAGTTATTAAGCATAAATTTTAATCAATAGAAAATTCAAATATGAGTAAAGGAAAAAGGAAAAAAATAAAAATTGAATTGTGACTGACCTCATACAATCCTAAAAATACCTCCTTAAATATGTCGCGTCTAGGCCAATGTATTTGGGTCCACTTTAACCCAACCCGAGAGCCCCCTCTCCTCTTTAAAAAATCTTTGAATGGCAGTACTGATGCTGCGAGCACTTATCAATAAAAGCAAAATTTTAAAAGTTCAATTACACAATTTACATCTTCACAAAAAACAACTAAGGAAAATATAACTACATATTTCACTTGCTAACTGTCAAAAAATCTTATTTTTACTAATTTAAGAATCATTCATAGACTTCAAGCACCGTTTTACTATTTACTACTAAGATATCTTAACATTAAAGGTCTCAACTGATATAATTTCACAAACAATTATTGTAATAAAATTTAGAACTAGTGATCAAGTCACCCTCAGGTCCAAATCTTCTAACAAAATATTATATTTAAATACAAAGCTAACTCCTGTTAAACATTCAAGTTAATTTTCCTTATCTTAATTGAAATTTTAGCACTCACAAAAAGCTCAAACTCCTTTAAAACACAAATACAATCTAACTTACTATATATATAATATATAGTTATGATCAACGATTTGGAAATATCACAAGAACACTGAACTAACAAAAGTTATTCTATAAGCCTTACAAGTCATATGCAAGCATGTATACTAAATAAAAAAAAAACTTAAAAACTAACTATAAAATAAAAAATGAGAATAATTGAATTTACGAAAATCAAACTTATAATAAGAAAGTTTTATCTAAACACTATCACGAATCCAAAGGAATAAGTTTTGATCATTAATCTCACGACTGGAGTCAAAATCTTAAAGATAATGAAATATATTTATAGAAAAATTGTGATTAATTTGAAATAAAACCTAAATAATTATATTTTAAATTTATATGCAATTTTCATTTTAATATTAAAATATTTATGTATCATATTATTTTTATCACTTTTACTTTATAATTATATATATATAAATTTGCTTACTTCTTCCCTATTAACATTAAATATTCATTACAAAATAAAGTAATTATGCTGACTAATCATCTGATTTTTGTCATCTTGTGTCAGATTAAGGAAGATTAACCTATAAAAACTTGTGAGTTAACAGGTCTATCTCGTTCTGCTTCAATTTATAGGTCAATTTGCATAAGGTTTTAAATAATTGAAAAAAAACAATAAAATCCTATATATATTTGAATACTAAATTTAAATATCTTATAAAAACAAATACGTACTATAAATATAAAATTTAGAAGAAAGACTTAAAGATTAATAGTTTATTATTTATTATAAATAAAAAAATATTATGAAAAAAATATACTAGACCATAAAATAAAATACTAATAAATGTATACTCGTAAATATATGATGGTTATAAAATAGTAAATAAAAATATTTAATTATATTTAACACATAAACAACTTCACACAAAAATAAAACATAAATATCCAATCACACTTTTTCTCCTTTAGGGAACCGAAAGCCAATCCACGTGGCCACCCCACATTGTACGTGCTGAACTCTTATCCTTGCTCATGCTTGTCAATTCAAGAACGAAGTCAAAATCAAGTTAGATCGGAAATAAAGTTCCAAAATCAAATTGAAATATAATCAAATGTAACAATGATGTAATTTATAAACAAGGCTTGACACAACAATCAATTTCAAGAAATACAAAATAATAAAAAGATGGAAAAGAATGTAACAAAATTTTATGTGCAAATACAAGAGTGATAAAATTTTAATGATATTTATTATATTTATATTTATTTATTTACTTTAATATTTAAATATTACGGTAAAAAGAAATAAATATTTGTTAATTATATATATATATATATATATATATATATATATATATATGTATATATATTTTATAAAT
>Ga0209489_103900_pt1 | contig 28365 bp, 9 predicted proteins | sample SiratrowhiteBW_FD_187527 | JGI IMG/M metagenome (GOLD analysis project Ga0209489, IMG submission 187527) | Root nodule microbial communities of legume samples collected from California, USA - Siratro white BW (SPAdes) (version 2) | ecosystem: Host-associated > Plants > Roots > Nodule | place: USA... | reverse complement strand
TATATATTTATTTATTTATTATAGAGATGCTTTTTTTCTTGGTAAAATATCTTTTGTTTTCATTTTGTTTATTATGATTGATATTTATCTTTTTTCTTGGTACATCTTATAAGAGCTAGTTCAAGACCCAAATAAATAAATTAATCTTTTTTGATTTTAAGACTTTAAAAGTCTAAAAAAAATTAATATTAATATATTGTTATAAAATTAAAAAGTATTTAATTTTAATATTATATTAAAAATAATTTTTAATTAAAAATTAAAATATTTTAACTGATTTTAAGTTTATATTGGTATAAATATTTTTTAATGATTTTAAATTTATATCGATACTATAAAAATTATTTAATAAATAATATTTTTAGAACTTTCTTATAATAAATTAATAATATTTTTTTAAAAAGAAATTAAACAGTCAAGTAATCTTATTATTAAAACTTTCTAATTTTTTATCTCTTTCTACTATTTGACCACATTAACATATTTTTTTATTCTTTGACTCTTTAGATAAAAAAAACTAATCAATCATAAAAAAATAATTTGATGAAAATAATGTCAATGAATTTATAAAATCATTTCAAGAGTTAATATTTTAGATAAAGCAATTACCACACTTTAAAATATATTTCAACAATTTAAAATATATGAAGATATTTTTTTTATTTAATATTAAAAAATTAAGTCATTCAGTTGTATATTTCTAAAAGAAAAATGTCTAAACCTTGACAATTATGAAATATGATAATTTGTTGGATTCTTTTACAAATATATATATATATATATATATATATATATATATATATATATAATAATGTTAACAATTTCAGTATAAATTGTTTTTACTATTTTCAAAACTTAAACTAATAAAGTATTATTTAAAATCAACAATGTCTTAACAAAAATTAAATAAATTAATTTTATTGTCTATTGAAAAAAATATTTTAAATAAAATTAATTATGATAATTTAATAGATAATTTTGTATTACAAAAAACTTGAAAAATAATTTTTAGATAAAAATATCATAATTTTAATTATTTTATTAATTTAAAAGATGTCTTATTTTTTAATTTGCTTTATACCTCTTATAAATGTTAAACCACCACTCATAGCATAAAGAAATTTTTATTTCTATGGATCAATCTCCTATTTTTAGTGCTTTTAATGATTTTCGTCTTGTTTGTAAGCTTTAGTATCCTCTAAAGTTGACTGATGTGTTCATCAAGTCTCTTAAAAACCTTTGGATTGAGTATATTTTAAAAAGCTTGATATATAGGCTATAATTTGAAACGGAGTATTAGAATTTAATTAGTTATTAGCTATTACAACTTTTTAAATCACTACCCATTATTGATTATAGGAAATTAGGATCATTGATCCCTCATTATTATTGTACTTGATTATATATATTAGTATAAATACATTATGTGTGGTCTACATTCTATACACAATGTTGTGTGGGGGTGCCTGAGAGTTTATACGGGACTTGATAGCGTGTGATCGCGTAGGACGAACAATGATTAGTAGGTGAAAAATTGGAAAATCTAGAGTAAAGGAAGAAAAAATCCATGAATTAAAAGATTTTAATATTAAGTGAAAGAAAGTGAGAGAAAAAGAGAATTATAACTCGTGAGTTGTGTATATTTTTCTCTTTTTTTTAATTGACTTGGATTGTTGTTTAATTATGTTAAGGTGTTCTTCTTTTATTTTTTATTTTATTATGGAGTCAACCAAATTTACATAAGTTCAAACCACTTAAGATGAGTTGATAGCAGGTTAGATTTACTTCTGTCCATACTAAAATTTTTATTTCCTTTTAATCAAATTGAACTCAAATTCATGATGGAGGACTTTGATATCTAAAAGTTAACTATTTATAGAGTAATTTAGTCAAACATGATTTAAAACCTATATCTTCTAATGTGATTAATTATTTATATTGGTTATTTTAATATAAATATCTCCTTTAAAATTGGTGGATATAGACGTGTTTCCTAATGATGCTTTTGTCTTTTCTATAACTTTTAAAGACAGCTAATTTTGATTATGATATATTTGATTTTAATATTTTATACGTTAGAATAAAATTTAAAACACCTCTTATGCTGACTTTTGAAACTTTGTCTAAATTTTTTATTTTATCTTTTAAAATCACAATATATATATATATATATATATATATATATATATATATATATATATATATATTTGATATTAAAAATTGGTTGTCAATTATCTCAACGATTAAGATTCACAGTGAAGAAAATCTCTTGAAAGCTCATTTGTATAAAAGAACAACCTCAAATATAATACTATTCATCTAGAAGAATACAATGCATAGTTTAAAATCGGTGGAGAAAGTAAATACAATTTAAGTACATTTTAAGAGAGAACAATTGCAGTTTACTCTTACTTTTATCACTAAGTTTATTTAAACTTATTTCATTATGAACCCTTAAAACATTTATTTGATCAAGTTTATACAAGCATGACTTATTTACAACTCTTCTTGCATTTTTTTTAAACTAAATTGAAGAAATTATACTACAAATTAACCTAGGCTTGATTAAAAGCATGGTTAATTATACTTTGAGTTGGAAGCACCATGAGTGTATTGTTATGAGGTGATGAGAAGAAAGAGCTTATAATTGGACTTCCAAGTTGGCATTTGTTTTGGAAGGCTTGGCCCATAGCTTGAAAATACGTAGCAGACCATCAATATATAATTGTTTTCGATGAATTATTCTATACACAACTCGGGGAGCAGACTTTCTACTTTTTATATACAAATTGTGAAAGCAGTGGCCAATTTAAACTTTGCAAGAGGGTCCAATATATAGTGATGGAAACTTCTGTCACTCAATTAGACATATCAGTTGCATGATAGTGGTGAAAATTTGATCAATCGATGCTGTTCCTCCGTTGACTCAAGCTATATAAATTTCTTCTCTGAAAAAACTTGTGTCCTATCGACCCTCCTAAGTCTAAGTGTGTGAGTGTGTGAGGAGAGAAAAAGAGAGAGAGAGAGATGGGAAGAGCTCCTTGTTGTGACAAGGCCAATGTAAAGAAAGGCCCATGGAGTCCTGAAGAAGATGAAAGGCTAAGAGAGTTCATAGAGAAACATGGTACCGGAGGAAACTGGATTTCCCTCCCACATAAAGCTGGTAAGATTTTCTTTCAACCCTTTTGCTTCCTTGTTCTCAAGTTTATTGCTTTAGTTTGAAATCTATGAAGTTTGCAGAAATTAAGGCTTTAAAATGGTCTGGTATTCCGACCAAACATTAAGGTTTTTGGAGTGTGTCCTGCTCACATTAGTCCATAATTTTCAGTAATATTATCAAAGAACTAAGTCTGATCACAGTTTAAAACCGTTTGTGCTCCTGATGGCTTGTGTTAATTTGTCTCAAAAAGGTTTGAAAAGATGTGGGAAAAGTTGCAGACTGAGATGGCTTAATTATCTGAGGCCAAACCTTAAGCATGGGGAGTTTTCTGAAGATGAAGATAGAATAATATGCACTCTCTTTGCTAGCATTGGAAGCAGGTATTTTTCATTTCACTTTTTTCCTCACCAACCTTGGATATACTTCATAGACTAAATGATGAAACATGATATTGATTACATGTACTTTTAGATCTGCTACATGTTTCTTTTTTGGGGAACTCATTGTGACAAGTGTGTAGGTGGTCCATAATAGCATCTCAGTTGCCAGGGAGGACTGACAATGATATCAAGAACTACTGGAACACCAAGCTCAAGAAAAAAATGATGGGAATAATGAACCCTTCAAAGAAGCCTCACCAAGTTCCCCTTTCATCCATGCTTCAAAACTCAACACCCTCTTCATCCTCCTCCTCATCTTCATTATCACTAAAAAACAATCACAACTCTATGCCTTTCACAGGCTCTGAGGCCATTTCATACCCAAGTCTTCTGAGTGGCAACTCGTCTTCTACCCCAGGTTGTTCCACTTTTGAGAGCTTTTACCAAGTTAATTGTGGCTTTATGTTAGGGGGTGAAACAAGTTGCAGCTCTTCTTCAGATGCAAGCTGCAACAACAATCATGTGAAAGAAGGAGAACTTGGATATGTTGGTGTTGGAGGTTTTGGTGACCAAATAGGTGGCCTTAGTTACCTCTCTAGTGGGGTGGAAGGCACTCAAAAGTTGGGGTCCTCCAATGCTTGTAGGGCTAGTGGGTGGACAGGTGAAGAAAGTAGATTATGGGGAGAAAGTCCATTAGACTATGGTTTGGAAGAAATAAAACAGCTAATAAGCACAAGTAGTTCCAACAACTTTATGTTTGATGACAGCAAGACAGAGGAAATGGTGATGTACTACTGATGCTGACATGCAAAAATCAAGAATATTTGAAGGGTAAAGAAGATTCAGAATTGGACTTGGTGTATGGTTTTGTGGGAAAGGTGGTGTTTGATTGGGCCACTTACTTTTTTTTACAGTACATGTTGGAAGTTTCCTTTGTATGATTTCCTTGGTGCAGGTATTATTAACCCCACCATCACCATGGATGTGTCCAATAACACAAATGAATGAGAAAGTAAATGAGGAAGCCTTGGAAAGTAGAGTTCCCCTGAATCCTTCTTCCACCACATTTAGTAAGAGGATTCCACTACTTCTATTGTTTAATATTGTGTAACAATTTTGGCTTCCAATCATGCACCTAAAAGCACCTTTAGTTTAGCTTCTTCGTCATGGTTTTATTATTGTTAAATATTATAATTGTTTCCCCCATTTTATTTAATGTTCTTTCACTATAGATTGTTTACTCAGTTGTTAGTTAATGTCATGGAATTTCAGTCATTTACGTGAGGTTTTAGAATTGGATACCATTCTTAATTATTTTGTTTTCGTCTTCCAATTTTTTGTGTACCTTTATACATGATAAAACTAGAATTTACAAATTAAGGTTAAACGCAGCAGCTAAACAATTATTAGCTTCAAATTGAAAGAATGTATGGATAATACACAAAAAATTTACAAGAATACTTTTACATTCATTTAATTGAATCAATTACGTCGAAAATAAATAATAGGAATAATAATAGCTACTCAGAATAAAAAAAAAGTGCTCCTTTGTTTCCATTATTGTCTATTGTCATGTATTTTGTAATTAAAAAGGGGTTCAATATTTTGTTGACTTGTAAGAAATGAGTTCAGAGGTAACTATCTACTCTTAATTCATATAATTTTTACACATTTATAATTATTAGGATCATATTATATAATTTCATAATTATTTGTTAATTTTATATTAAATAAAAAGTAATCCTGATCTTAATCCTTGAATTTATAAGACAATATCATAGAAGTCTCTTAAATAATTAGAAAAATGTTAAATAAATCCACAAAGGTGAAATTTGTTAGTCACGATATAACCATTATTGTTGGTTTTGTTATAGACTATAATGATAATATATTATAAAATTTAGAAACAATAATAATAAATTATGTATTTTACTGATTTGTTTTGATAAAAAAAATATAGTGACTTAATTTTAAAAAAAGTATTTATTTTTTTGTTAAAAAAATACTCTTTTATTATTTCAAAAACTATTATGACAATACTCTATACATTCAACAACTAAAAGAAACATGTTTTTAACATATTTTTTCAATACTTATTTTTAGTTAAATCTGTTTAAAATAATAAAAAAAATCATTAAGTACAAAGTAAAAGCTTACCTGTTTTTATAATTTCAATAAATCTTAACTGAAATAGAAAGTTTCCAAGAAAATGTAATGTTAGATCTTTTTTTAAGACTAAAACTGGGTCTCCTAAAAAAATCACTCAACAATTATTAAATGACGCGAGTCCCTGTCTAAATCCTTTTAACTGTTCCATGAAATTAATTTATAATTAATTACTTAGCAAAACAATATGAGCAGAAAATCACTGGCTAGCAGCCATGTCAAACTTCATTATAAAATGATCGACGGTGGAGGTATTCACAATTAAACTAATTCAGTCAAAACAAAAAAGACCCAGTAAAAAAAATGATGGTAGACTAATTTAAAAAGAAAAAAAATAATTGACTTGTATATTTAAATGCAAAAAATAGTAATTAATTTAATGCAAATTGAAATCTAATCTATATTTTAAAAATCACATTATTTACTTCACAATTTTTTTATATTATTAGTATTTACGTAATACTTTTTTCTCACTTTATTTTCTTTTTTTTATATATTTATATATATATATATATATATATATATATATATATATATATATGTATATATATAATTGAAATGCTTCCTATCCTTTGTTTGATACATTAGTCAATTATTCAGGGTTAACTTATTAACTTAAGACACACACATTGTCCTCATTTAAATAATTAAAAAAAAAACTTTGGCTAGAATAGCAAACCTAAATGTCCATAAATATTGAGTTGAAAGTGAGGCAATAATAAAAAAATCCAACGAGGGGGACAAAGATTTAAAAGATAGTATTTAAGTAAAGCATGCAATCCATGCAGAAGAAAGAGTTATGGGAGATTAGCTAAAAGCCTCCAAAATATATTACCATAAGATAATGGTGCCTTGGATAAGTCCTTGGTTGGTGGCTAGTACTCATTTGTTCAGAATAAAAAATAAATAAATAGTTTGGTTTTCCAAGGAAACGACTGATGGAAAAGTTGAAGCCAAAAACATGCATTGACCTCTTCACCATTTTATTTCTATTCCCACGAGATATGACCGAAAATTTAGTGTACCTTTGTTTTTACGTGTAAAATTTAAGAATTGGTTTTACATCTAAAGTTCAATAGTGTTTGAACAAAAAGCGTGAAAAAACGTATAAAAAACACTTTTTAAAAGATTTTTTTTAGGTTATTTTAAGAGAAGATATTTGATATTGATGAATTATAAATAAATTTATATAAAATATCAAAATATCACTTTTAACTTAATAAGTAATAATTTTTTTGATTTTTTTATATATTATTCAATTTATTATTATTTTACTTAATATGAAGTTTCGTATACTTCAATTCCTAACCTTTCTAGTTTCCAGAAAATCTTCATCTTGTTTGACTAAGATTTTCTTTTATGAAATTAGTTTCCAAAATGCTTTCCATATTTCATATTTCTTTCTTTTTTTATATATAAATCCAGCTTTCATGCTTCTAATTTCTATGAACACGAGAGTAAGAGGTGTTGAAAAAATTAGTTTTTTCCTTCTTCTAATAGTTGTTGTCCAAAGTAAGTCACGATGATTTGATATTCATTTCCTTGAGTGGGTCAATTATTGTATTCTTCACTTTTTAGTATTTGAATTCGCATAAACGTGGAAGTGGTTGTACTTCAGCATAAATATTATGATACAAGTACGTACCAAAAGTCAAAGGGATGGCTTTTATTGTTTAACTTTTAACCCTAAATTTTAAAATAAATTTGAAATAGAGTTAATTAAATTATTTTTATTTGGTAAAAAAATATATTTAATTTATTTATAAACTATATTATTTAACCGTGTTATCTCTGTAAAAAAATAAAGAATTTAATACTCTCTCTCTGTCTAACATAAAAATTTATCATACAAGTATTATTGAAAAAAAAATCATTAAGAGTTATAACATATTTACCACTCTCGTTAGAAAACATAATTTATTATGATTGTTGTTCGATAATAATTATCTCTATCTTCTTTATAATTATAATTTTTATAATATTGGTCAACTAGTATATCATATTAAATTAGCAAACATAATCAAAATTACATGTTTAATTAATAAGTGAGATGTTAATATAACATTACAACAAGTTGATAGTTAAGTTAGGTTTATATGGATTAAAAAACATCTATTAAAATATTATAAATAGGCAAAGATTCTCATATTTATAGGTCATTTATTACTTCTTTTATATTTATTGATGATTTAAGTGTCAAAATATCATTGTAAACCTACTCACTCCTTTAAGCAAGAAGACAAGAAGAAAACATCTTAAAATATTAAAGCATTGAGAAGATAACATCATGACTAGATATACTTTCATAAGACTATATGGTATCAATGAGCAACATGAGAAACAACACCAAAAATTCAAGAAAAATACATGAATCAAATAGCTTTACTGGACGAGCTACAAGAAGGGTTGGTGGAACTCAAAAATGGAAATGTCAAGAAACTGGAAGTGTTACAGCAAGAAAACATCCAAACGAAAAATAAACTAGAGACACTAATACAAAAGAAACATTTTGTGTCGATTTTTAGGCTTAAATTACGTTATATAAAAGTTTGGCATATATGCTGGAGATGTGAAAAAAAAAGTCCATGGGACCTAACGTAAAAGATTATTTTTACATTGAATTACAACAACAAACTTAAGAAATAAGTATTTTAACGTCGAAAAACCTTGCACAACGTATATAGACTTTAAACAGCATGGTTTTAGTGTCAGATGCTAAAATGGCTATGTGAATGAGTAGATTCAATAGAGATAGATGAGATATAGTTTAATTATGAATATTTTTTTTTTTAAATTTGGTTCATCAAACTATTAAAATTTAAACTCAACTTAAGAGAAAGTATCTATAAAAGAGAATTACTAATAAAAATAATTATTATAATTGTACTTGGAAGGATAAGAAAATCACCTAGAGAAGTTAACGAGGAACTGAAGAAAATGAAAATAAAAAGAGAAAAAAAAAAGAAAAAGATGTGAAAACTAAAATGGAAAAATTCTTTTTGGAAATTAAAGAAAATTTCAGATCGTAAAATAAATTATTATTAATAAGACAATCTTTGCATTCTTTTATTGCCTTTTGTCACTTTTGGATTTGAAAGATCAGCCATGCATGGTTGAGGAAAATGTTGTGTATCTATGAAAAGGATATGTAAAATACTTTATGGAATACTACATCTTCCGAAATTCCAACTTTATTCTTATCGCCTTCTGTGTCTTTTGGATTTGAAAAATCAAAAAGGTTTGAGAAAAATGTTGAATATCTTGCAAAAAGATGTACCAAAACCTTCAGTATATATTATTTTCTATTCATTTATTTGTAATTTTAGATATAAAGAATAATTGTAGTTTAGGTGGTAATTAGGTTTATCAAGATTAAAAGAAACTATCCGTAAAACTGAAGAAATGCAAGCAAATAACCAACTTTTACATTATTTCAAACCCAAATAATATAAAAGACAAGGTAAAAGTGAGTCAACATTTTCCAATATATTAGTACATATTATTCCATTCCTTAAAATAATAACTAACACCATTTAGGACTTTAAGCACAACTGTGAATTTAATTAAAAAATAATAATTTCAAGCGATTTTGATTTCTAAATCTTCTTTTAAACCTTCTCAGTTCTATTTTTTGTTAGTTTATTTACTAAAGTTTGAGAATAGATAGTATTTCAATTTTTAAATTAAGAATAATTGAAAATATAAATTAATACTTTCCGTGTTTTAGTTTGATTTAGAATAGCTTGTAAACTCTAAAGTAATTAAACCCAACATTGAAGTTTATTTTGGATAGAAACTAATAAATTAAGTCATAACAGCAACTTTATCTACTCAATACTTCTCTCCCAAACAAAAGAACTAAATTAACCTCGTGTTTTCTTGTTCCTTTTCCTAAAAAGAGCCCTTCCTTAATAATTTGCATTCTAGAACAATACTTGCAAAATGGTATTTAAAGAATAATATCTCCAATTCTGAGTGGTCAGAAACTTTTTACATGTTTTAAAAGATAAGTTATCCAACCAACGATTAAAAAAATAAGTATTATTTGAGTTCTAAATAATATTTTGATATTCAATTACTTCTCATTGATTTGTTCTTAAAACATATAAAGATACATATAAACATCACAAAATGAATTAAAGTCTGTGAGCTTGCAAACTAACCCTTATAATTTAATTTGGGTTATCCTTATAATTTGGTTAGGTAGATATTTTCAATCATCATTTTTTTTAAACTAAAAATATAATTTAAAAAAAATTAATAGGAAGTTATAAATATGTAATAATATTAAAACTTATATCATTAATACTTATAAATTAAGTATTAATTATTAATTATAGTAGAGTAATTTAAAAGAAATTTTAATTTATATTATCAAAGATATTAATTAATTGATTAAAAATTGTATAAATATTTATATAATTAAATGTGATTTATTATTATTATTATTATTATTATATTAATTAGATTTAAAAAAAAAAAAAAACTACTGACCTATCAACCTATAGTGGTGCAGGTCAAACAAGATTTTTAGTCTATCTAGCCCTAGATGAGTTCGTCTTATCTTATTTATAGCATATTATCTTTGGTGATATAGGTCAAACAAGATTTTCAGTCTATCTAGTCACAAATGAGTTCATTTTATCTTATTTATAGCAGATTGTCTTTGTATTTGGTGATACAAGTCAAATAAAATTTTTAGTCTATCTAGTCACAGATGAGTTCGTCCTATCTTATTTATAACATACTATCTTTTATGATACATGTCAAACAAGATTTTCAGTCTATCTAGTCACAGATAAGTTTGTTCTATTTTTAACAGATTGTCTTTGATGATATAAGTCAAACAGTATTTTCAGTCTATCTAGTCACAAATGAGTCGTCATATCTTATTTATAATAGACTAATAATAGATTAGAACAAAACAAATTAAATTAATTTGTTTTGCTAATTTTAAAAGTAGCATGAGTGACTCGATACCAACATCTTGTCTCTTGCCTGCTTTGACAAAGAGAATGGTTTTTATTCTTTAGTGCATCAAGAGGGAAGTCTCGTACTAAAAGGTTTTGACAAAAAAAAAAAATTATTTGTAATTTTAGATGTAAAGAGTAATTATAGCTTATGTTATAATTAGGTTTATCAAGCTCAAAAGAAACTATGAGTGAGACTTTATGAATACAAACAAGTAAACAATTTTGATATTATTTCAAGCTTAAAAAATATATAAGACAAAGTCAAAGTGAGTCAAACACAAAGAATATGACACAAACATGAAATACATGATATTAACCCTTGATCTAGAGTTAGATTCAAAAGCTTTTAAATTTTAAATTCTCTCTCCTATTTTTCTCTATAAAATTCAACCAATTGGTACTAGGTTAGAAAATATATTTCATTTCTCCTAATTAGCATTTAAATTTGACAATGATTTGTTCTATAAATAGTCATTACTAGCTTTTGTAAAATAACTTTTGAAATTATTAAATTAGTAAATAATTTTTGTCACCTATGAGTATGTGAAGAGTTTCTTATACTTTTATCTTTATTCCTTTAAGTCAAATAATGAGTCAAACACTTAAAAGTTATCTTGTTGACTCCATCCTAAATCTTCTCTATATTTATCTTTTTCCCTCTTTGGACTATCAAAATCTCTTCTTATTCTTGTTTTTCTTTCTATGTGTTTATGATAATCTTGTTATAACGTTTATAGTCATTAACTTATGAACATGAAATCATTTCATAATGTAATTTATCGAGGAGATTTAATTCTTATTTAAAAATTCTTGTTCATTTACGTGTATACTTTTTAGTCTGTTATAGAGTCTATCACTGAGGAAGTTCAAATAAAAATGAATTAAATCATCAAAATTTAATAACATAATATTTCAACATATCACATTAGTTCATTTTATATAGAATAATAAAATTGGTTATTTAGATCAAACATATTCAATGTTTGTCTACACATAGGAAATATGAAATGATATTAGTTAAATAAATTGGACCAAGAATAGAAAGCATGCCTCAAGTGAATATCTTAATAAATAAATATCAACAATTTTCTTTCAGCTAATTAAGACTATCTATGAAATATATTTCCTTGTAGGTCTCCGGTTACAAGTGAGAATTTTAATACATATATATGACAAAAAAAATATAACTTCAAATAAATTAATGGGACTGAGAAAGAGAGAAATAATTTGATTTTTAAAATCATTTTATATATGTGCCAGATGCTTATTCATTAATTGATGGGTAACAAAATTTTTATTAGTGGAATCATAGGCAGATGCAAGTTTTCGATGATTTTTGATAACTTTTTTTTTTTAACTTCATGAGTGATACCTCGAATAACATAAGATAGAAAAACAAAATCTTACACTATCAAGAGATGAATTACAGCACTTCCATTTCTTTCCAACAGCTTAAGCATTTAGTTCTATAATTCCATAATCCATTTGAATTGGTTGTTGATTGCCTGGTTTTCGTATACTCTTCGAGTCCATCGGACCTTTCACTTATGGGCAGATGTATTTCAAATAATTTTTTAGTCAAATTTCAAGTTCAAGGTTGAGAATGTTAAGAACTAACTGTTCATTATGGTCCAATGAACGGACAACTCGATACTGTCATGACTATTGTACAAGTAGAGATATACCATGACATTAATTTTGTGTACATATACAGAGATACAATTTTATGTACAGAGCGACGAAAGAATGGTTAGGGGACCTAAAATATGTATTTACAGAAAGTCCCATTGCCAATAGACCTTCTCTACAATCCCTCCACCACTTTTAACAGCTAGGTGAAGCGTCTCGGAAGCTGGTGGAACCCCCCACAATAATGGCACTGCAACAGTCATGGTTAGCTTTTCATGTAAATCACCTTTGCTTGCCTTCTCTGCAGCAATAACCTGCCATGTAAATGGGTTCTAATGATGTGAGAATTTGGGTTGAAACTATATCAGAAGAAAACATCGACATATCAATGGAAAAGTTGCTTGGTAAATGCTTCCAGGATTACCAGGCATGTAATTCCCCATAAAAATCCAGTTACCCATTAATAGATAAGTTCATACAATCAAGCGAAAATGGCTGAAGACAATTTTCATTGACAAGCACCCAGTCTAAATCCAGTTAATGATTGATACTGGCAGAAGAATGGTCTTCCAATTCCGAATTCTACAATTGTCTAACATGTACTTTTCAATTCAACAAGATAACAAGAATTGAAAGTTGATCCAAAAAGAACTGGTACATTTAAAGACAAAATATTCTAGGTAGAAATTTGTTGGAAAACAAAAAAGTACAATTAGTATGCATAGCCGTTGGCTTGCTTGTGTACATGTACATGTGCAAAATTATATTAATGTGACCCCGAAAATATGTAGGTTGCATTCGAGTAAATAACTTGCTTAAGTGACTATTTATCTTATAAAGTGGATTTAAGCTTAACTAAACTTTATCAAACTGGCTTGAAATTTTGCATCCACTTATTATAATTTGGCAATATCTTAATTTGATATGAAATCTCCAACATATCCTCTCATGTAAAGGGCTGAACATCCCAAATATAAAACTAAATATTTTTGTGGTCGGGCTTGATAGAAGATGACACAATATAGATCCAATAAATCTCACTAAGATATGCTTTGATATTGAGTTTAACCTTAATTCAACCTACAAAACCTATTCATAAGATGAGGTTTTACATCCACCACTTATAAGTTCTTATCAAACAAGAGTTTATGACATAAATTTAGCCAATAAATTATTGAAAGAAGTTGAAAAGAACTTATTCTAATAATTTTTACTAAGATGCTTATTGAATAAAGTTAAAAAGAGTTTATAGGAGTCATAAGCTATTTTCATAGGCTCAAATAACTAAATAAGTTCCATTAAAGCTCTTCCAAATACCTCCATAGAGTTAAATCAAATGGTGCAGCAAGGTGAGGGTTTTTTATCCCTGTTTTTTGTCTATAGTATTATTCTTTAGAGTCTATCCTCAAAGCAGTCTCGTCAAATTTTAACAATGATTTGCAATTTTGAGTAAACTTTCTTCAACATATACTAAGAACCAGAACGCAAGAGCTTTATTGAAAGAAAAATGTATACCATACCTCCCCACCGTGCTCTAAAACAGTGTCTTCCACAACGTCACTAAGCATCTCAATGGAACGGCAGAAACCAAAAATACAAAGTTTTCTGCCCATATCAAGTCCCTAGAAAGAGGGCAATTCAAATTATTAGATGGCAAAGGATGACTTATACTCTCGTGTAGGAGGTTTAGTCAAAAGATCGAGTGCTCACATTAGTAGCAGCAATATCAAAGAGTGCACCCAGACAAAGGCCTTGGTTGGGATCCATGTAATTACTTTCTTGAAACCGTTGGAATTTTTGTGTAGTTTTTGATTTCCCTTGCTTCTTCTGTGAAGCATAACAATATATTAGCCAATCTAAAAGAAGATTAAGCATTGAAATGTACTGTAAACAAACATGGGTCAAAGATGAGAAAGGTTAAAAAAAGTGCATGTTGTGTCTGTACTGTCTTGGGCTAAAAAGCTGATTCTATGGCCAAGTATTCAATATGAAACGCCAAGATACCTTTCAGCATGAGGAGTAAAAGGGCAACGAGCCTAACTGTGTAATAAGATGTAGTATACTACAATTAGCAAGCAGAGCATGAAAACCTTATAAACATGATAAGAAGCAAGTTGGACTTCCACCTATAACCGTCTAAGCTTTTAAGATAGTTGATTTCTTGAAATAGTTACATAACCTCTTCAATAATGCTGACCTTTCCCTATTCTTACCGAATTAAACGTTCAACATGAGTTTTAGGTGGACACATGCTTTGTTTGGTCAAATTTCAACCACAAAGAGCTTTTGTGTGAATTTTAAAATGTGTGTTAAAGTTATATATCACTCATCAATAAAAATCACTGTTAGGATTTTCTCAACATGAATCAAGATTTTGGAGCCAAATAGATGTGGTGGACTAAACATAACCAGCAGCAATTCAAGGTTCCGTCTAAGTTCTAATTGTTATCTTGTAAACTGAAAAGAATAAAATTTTACAATTCATACATCGGAAGAGCTGACACGGCGGGGAACCATGGAGCCACCGAACTGGATCAGTCCATCAGCAGTGAACAACGTAATTCTCTCCTCATGAACCCATTGAATTTCTGAGAAGTCGCAGACATAAAGGAAAACAACTCATCAATTATTTAATGCATATATAAGCCTTAATAATTTCTGAATCTGATATTGATCATCACAACTAATTGCTTTAAATTGCAAACATTGGGATAACATCACGAGTGAAATGAATGTACACTCACGAAAATCTCTAATTATAAACATTTCCAAAGGCTACAGCTTTTTGCTTTGACTTATTGAAGACAGAATCAATTCCAATTGCCATGCTTAAAGTGAAAACATTGAAAAGGAACCTCAAATTTTGAAATTCAGAATCAGCGGAAGAGCGTACCGTTAACGGAATCGGACCAGGGGAAAAAAGAGAAGGAATCGTCGCCGGAGAAGTTACCGGCGGGGGAGGCTTTGGGAGCGAAATGGAGAAGGCGAGGCTGAGGAGCAGAAGGAGAAGGAGAGAAAGAGAAGGAGTTGTTGAAGGTTTTGGAAGGAGAACGGAACGGAACGAAGGAGAATCTGAATGTGGAGAAGCATAGTGCAGAGGTTTCCGCCATTGGAACGGAACCGAACGGGACGGAGTGAAACACACGCTAGAGAATGGTACGACGGTTCTGTGATTGATCAAAAACGGTTTTGATTATTCAATTCATTGAACTCACCGCGCCTTCCAACACACTTCTGGTTTCCGTCTGAAGATTTTATTTATTTATTTATTCATTTTTAATGCTATTTTTTTTTTTTCTGGCCAAGAATTTCACATGGATAGCGCACACACATTCCTGTTTTCTTTTGCATTAATTCTAAGAACCACCTCCACACGGAAGAAAACGATTTTCTTTTTTTTTTTCCAAAAATAGAAGAGAATTAAAACAAATATATCAAAATATCACAATTCAAAAAAATATTTAACAGTGATATAAGATTATCGAGTATATCAGAAGTTTTTCATTCTTTCAATTAAAGGTTAAGAGGATTTTCACCAAAACTTCATTAATAAATATGATCTCCTTTTCTATAAATACCACTTTTTTCTACATGGGAAGTGTCACGCTCGTCCGAATACAAATATAGTATTGGAAAGAAAATTGATTTACAACTATACCATTTCACATGTATAAAACTTCTCCTTTAAATTGATTGTTTTTTAATGTATTTTTTCAATTTAATAAAATAACATATAAATAAGAATTACATAAATAAACTATGTTTAATGAATTAATATTTCATAATATAATAATATATAAATGCTATTAAACATTATATTTAATATATTCTTACGATTTAAAAAAATATGTATAAAGTTAAAAAGTATAAGTTATTTTTAACATTAAAAGTTTAAAAAATATTTTAGATTTATGAATAATATTAAAAATATATAAAAATAAATAATAATAATTTTGAAATATTTAAAATATGAAAAATTATAATTAGTTGTTGTTAATATTTAATTTAAAATTTTTAATATTTCTAAAATTATTATAAAGTATAATTATTAATAATAATAGTTCATATGTATTTTAACATTATGCTTACATTATTAATAATAATGAAATATATAATTTTATATTAATTATTAAAAATTACTACTTTAATAATTTATAAAGACTATTAAACTTTTCTTATTAATAAAAAAATTGTGTAATTAATAATTAATTTAATTTTAATTTATATTCACATATATTTTGAAGCTCCAAAAATAAAATATTTTGAAGTACTTACTAAACATTCTTATGTTCACCAAACTAACTCATAAATTAGTCAAATAAATTATTAGTTAGCTTATTAACCTCCCTAAATATTCTTAACGTTGGTCACAAACTCATCTTTTCATCCCATGTTGATTATCTGGTGCCAAAATAAACCTTGAACTCCAAAAGAAAATTGTAGAAACTTTTTGAAAACTTTGAGAAAGGATATTTTATAAGGTTTCAAAATTTTGTGATCTAAAACAAATATTTTCAAATATATTTTAAATTACTCTGATAATATTATTTCACAATAAAAGAATTATTGTGAATAGTTATAGAATAATTAATAAAAATAGAGAAAAATTAAATATAAATTATATATTTGGGATGATCTTTAGAATTTGTATTTCCAAATATATTTCTTTCAAAATACTTTTAGAACATATGATTCAGAGTCCTTTTAATACAATGAAAAAAAAAATATTTTCAGAAATTGTAACAATTTTAAAAACTCATTTTCATCATTACAATCTAAGGGAAAGGAGGTGCATAAAGAAAATATTGGAGTGGAAAAAAATGTCTATGAAATAGCCTAAACCTTTACCCTTGGAGATTGGCCCAATTGAAATTAATGGTTATTAATCAGGACAAGGATACCATTTAGTTGATCCGTGATCCCTCAATTTTTTGAAATATGCATCGTTTAAGTGTTAGGATTCGCCAAAAATTATTTGAAATAAAAAATGCCCATTAAAATAATTCAAACTGATTAAAACTTGTCTATAGCAAATTCAAATTTTAGTTTCATTTAAAGCCTTGAGGAAAGACTAGGCAGCATTAAAAGGAAATTTCTTCCTGCACCCCTCAATTTGAACCTGCACTTCCACAATTTTCAAAACAATTATTTTAACTTTTTTCTAAAGTGACTTCTAAATTATATACTCATAAATTTTTTTTCCAGCACGTATTTTCTGAAATTTACGAAATGAAATAGATTCGAAAACATATTTTTCAGAATAAGATAAGATTTCTAAAATAAAATTTTCAGAGCTCATAAAATATATTCTGTAATAAATTTTTTAAGAAAAAACTTTCCAAAACTTATATAATACCTTTTTAATAATGATTTTTGCAAAGTATATCCTCATAACAAGCTTTTCGGTGCACATGGTGATGAGACAATTCGGACGTTTCACCCATTGGGGCGGTGCAGATTCTAAAATGAGGGGGTGCAGAAAGTAATGTCTATGTTAAAATGGACTCAGGCCCAGTAGAAAGAGAGAGAGAGAAGGTGGAAGGGTATAAAAAGTTAATAGAATGGTCCAGTTCAAACTTCAGAGACAAAAGAAAAGAGTTTGAACTTGCTTTATTTCATGTCATATGTGTATCTGTCAACTGAACTGTGGAAAAGTTTGTACCAAAGATAAAAGGACACTAAACTCAATTGTCAAGTCTTTATTTGAAAGATTCCGACAAGGGACTTAACTTATTTCCTCCGCTTCATATGCAAAAAGGGAAAAAGAGCACAAATTCCATTCGCTAAGATGATGGTGGCTTCATGGTCAATGAGCTGGTTCCATGATCCAAAAGGAAACAATATTCCATCATGCAACAAAGATTACTCAGAGAAACAAAAAGAGACAGAGAGAGAAAATAAATTGTACTGATATGCAGTGAGGTGAATAATTATGATCTCCAAAAACAAAAAAGCTGGTTTAATGTCGGAGAACCATTCATGCATTGAAAGCAAAAGTGGTAGAGAAGACATATATATGCAAATACCCTTTGTAATCTTTGTGTTTTGGAAGTACTACAACACACACACACCCTCTTCTTTAGCATGCACGCCATCGTTCATTCCCTTACATGCTAAGGGTTGACCCAACTCAACTACTCTTTCACTTTTTCACCATTTTGTTACATTCAGCATGTGTATGTATATGTCATGGACACTGCATGTATCTGTGCATGGCCGAACAAGAAGAAGACCAAACATCATAGGTAACATATATATGTGTGTCTTAGAAGCCATCTCAGAAAAGCTGAACAACAACCCTTGTCTTTTAGCTGGCTGTCTCTTTGCTTATATTAGCTACCTGTGCAATGCATGTAGACAAGACCACATGCTCATAACTTTTTCTTTCTTTGGTTCTTTTTCTCTCAATTGCTTCGGCAAGTTGAGGAATATATCATCATATTCTGACTCAGACATATTAAGGAACTGTTATTCTAATGCTTGACTTCAAATGCATGTTAATGGATAGAATCTAACTCTTGTAAAGTACATATTTAGCGTGACATAAAATAAAAAAGAGTGGAAAATATTTTTCTTTTACATAATGACGAGAAGAACTAGAGATAAACAGTAACTAAGTTTGATTAATTTGAGTTTTGGACTATCAAAGAATTGTGACTAAGGTGAGTCCCTCTCTTTGTCCGAAGCCATATCAGACACATCTGTTATTGATCTATTTTCCCATCAAGCCTCTTTCTTTTGTGAAAGTAATTGTTAACCTTAGAAGTGGGTGCGGTGTGTATCATAGATACAAATAGAAAAGGAAGTAAGAGTGGTAAATGATGGTGGAGAAATTAACCCCACCATGTTTAGATTTTGACATAAGATTCTGTTTGTAATGAAACAGTTGAATAATTATTGAGTTTATTACACACATTTGTCAGGCTCCCACCCTATCTTTTCAGCTTTTCAAGTCATGGCCCAGTACCAGTTAAATGTCAAACCCAATCTGTTCCCAGTCACCCTTCAATTCTACTCCATTCTTTCACTTCCTTTCAAGTAGACTTTTCAGACAACATGATTTTCCCAAAACAAATTTAAACGTGCTATTTTTTTGGAATTTTTTTAAAAAGATAAATTTAAGAAATATTTAATTATGAAAATATTAATTGAATTAATTTTGATTCATGAGTTTTTAAATCAGCAAAATATATATATATATATATATATATCAGATAAAACATGTACAAAAAGTAATATCATGAATAAAGTCATTGGTTTAGTATCCCAGTTTAACCACAAGTGGCTGCTTCAATCTGTTGTTAGTCAAACACTGATGCAGAGATAAAACAAACTAAAATGCACCCATAACTCTATATATGATCAAAACAATAATTATGCAGATAAGCTGCATGAACGTCGGTGGAGATGATACCTGACCCAAAAATTATTCTGGTCTGAGAATAAAAATATTTCACTCCATGATTATATTATTTCAGTTTCCTACAAATAAGTTATATAATGAATTGATTGTATATAATAAATTTTTTAAAATAAATCAAATAAGGCTATAACCGGATAATTTTTATAAGATTAATTATGTAGATAAATAAGATATTCTTGATTAATATCCATGATAAAGAAGGAAATGAAACATTTATCATTTTTGTTTTTTATATGTATATTATCTATTTCAGACACACTGTATAAATATATATATAGAGAGAGATTTTGTTTTACGAGTTAAATTAGTGATATTTGATTCATTGATTATTTACACAAAAGCTTGTTTGTCTTGACTAGTCCTTGCAAAATTTAAATAGTAAAATTTAAATGGTAAGTTTTATTGTACTCAGTATACTGTATTGACTGCATTATATATAATTGTACTATCTTTTCATGTAAATCCTTGTATGAATTGTTTTCTTTATAACATATATGGCATTTCCATTTGTGAGATAATTCTTTTGCGGTGATAAACGCTACATTTTCAGGATTATAGTGCATATGATTGCATAGAATAATAGTAACATAATTTTATTAGACAAAACCATAAACATCTTTATCATAAGACCAAACACTATGGTTTTCATTGTTCGAGTAACCACGATACTTGTTAATTCATTCTATAATATGTCAATTGACCAAATTTCATATACATAGGTCGATAGGTCGACGTGATCAGGAGGTTGAAATTTTTAGATACATATATTTATATAATTATAAACATGTATTTATTGAACATATGGAAACATAAAATTTTTATTTTGAATATTAAGACTTTTAAAAAGAATAGATTATTGGATACTTAAGATTGAGAAGATATGATTTTGACAAATTTTAAGATACTTGTTTAAGTGATCAGTTTCTATGGTTTAGAGATAAAGTTTAGATGAATCCATCCATGGTATAATCAAACTTACAAATATTTTATAAAATCATAAAAAAAAAATATCGATTTTAAATATGATGAATAATTAATAGAAATTTACTTCGATTTAGTATATTAAGTAAAGTTTTTGTCATCTTATACCTCTTTACCTGAGAAACATAATTCTAGGTTGACACTATAAAAAAACTTAAAAGGATTTAATATTTCATTTTCGTCCAAATCCAAAAGATCTAACTGATTTTATCAAATCATTTAGCCTCAACCTATCCTCATTTCTAAACACTATTTTCATTTTCATGCCGATAAAAAAAAAAAAAAAAAAAAAAAAAAACTATTTTCATTTTCCTTTTCCATTCAGATTACACAACTGCAACATACCATTCTCTCTTTCCTTATTAGATTTCATCCTTAATCTACGTTATGAATAACACTAAGCTATCCCTTTCATCCAATAATTTTAATCCATAAGTATTGATATAAAGGATCCATTAATTTAAAAAAATCATGATCATCCATAAAATTCAATGAATAAATTTGACTTTTTTATTTTTTTATTTTTGTAGTAGATGAATTTATTGTAATAAATAAATAAAAATAAATAAATTTATTTGTCACTTCTATTTTCTACTCACATTAACAACACAATTTTGAAAAAAATTGTTATTTTCCAGAATTTTTTTTTTAAAAAACAACAACTACATGTTATCACTTCAAAAAGCATAAACAGGCATTTTTTATACATAATGTTATAAATGTCAAAATAATTAGCCCTAGTTAGATTTTTTTAAAGAAATTAATATAAGGGAGATTGTTTATAAATTAATTTATGCATAAACTAATTTTAACTTATAAAAATTATTTATTTATTTATTTTCCTTTTTAAAAAATTCATCTAAATAAATCCTTCTTTTATATGTGTTTATATGTGTAAAGCAGTCCAATATACAATATGGTCTCTAAGCCACGAAAATATTATTCAAAATTAACTAGTACATCACAAAGAAAACCCAAAAAAGTTCTTAGATATATATTGATAACGTCCAAATTTTAGTCGTGTGCACGACAATATTTTATTCAAAGGAAAAAAAATAATTATAGTTATTAAGTGAGATGTTTTTTTATAACCCGGGCAAGTAACAACATCTTTGGCTACCTTTCTATTTTGAGCTTGAATGAAATATGCCGACTATTTCTTCATAGCATTTTTGGTATCCTTTGAGATACTATTTCTGGCCAAAAGAATACTGTTTGATTATTTTAAGTCAATTTTTGCTTCTTAAACATATTTTATCAAAAGTATAATTAAACAAAACTATATCATGGTGTTACAAATAGGATTAAATAAGTTTGAGGCGTCATATGTTTTTTTAGTATTTAATAATTATTTAAGAGATTAAATATCTGATAAATTATATAATTTTGGTCTAAATCCCTAAAATAAATATTTATTTATATTTAGTCTTGTATTACATTAATTGATCTTGTGATATTTCTAGATTTCTCTTCCAATCTCTCAAATTATAATGACACACGTTTTAACAAACAAATGTATTGTGGATGTTTAATTTATGTATTTAATTAAAGAATATTAAATATTATAAAAAAAATATTCATATATATCGAAGTTGAAATGAAGGAATGGCTTTACTTCAAGTTTATTTTTGATAAAAAAAATGTTTTTAAAATTAGGGTTATCTAAATTTTTCAAATTCATAAACCTCATCCCAAAAACACATTGATTGTTTGAGTGACAAAACACTGCTTATGATAAAAGAAAAGAGATTGAAAAGGAACTTCTGACTTCTGATCAATGACATCTGAATTGTTAGATAACCCTAACAAGTTATGATTTTCAGTCTTTTACGTAACGCAACACATATATCTGGTAGGAATGAGTAAACTTTTCAATCAAATCTTGGTTTTTTGTGACACCCTTTTCAGTAAAAAGAAGTGCAAAGATAAGGCACGCATTTTCCTCTTAGTACCCCCAAGCCAATTTAGCAAATTGATCTTATTATAAAATCTGGATAATTTGAAGTTGCTATGTGAAAGTGACTTGAAAAAACAAATCTGGAGGCAAGGCTTCTACCATAACGTTCCTGCAAGGTAGCAACCTTATCGTGATTTTGTGGTTGTGACAACCAACACAAAGTACTCTAGTTTGTCTATTTATGCTACCAATTATGTTTGTGTTCTCACACATAATTTTCGTATCAAAACCATGTTCACATAGGCCATTCATCAAATATCCCCCACATTTAAGTCTCCAACCCCCCAATTTCTTCTCCACCCATACGATTTTTACTAAATCATGAGTGGTAAGTTGCACGTGTGTAGTACCATTTAAGGGCCACTCTTGTTTAGCCCATTAAATGATTTTGATATCTAGCTAATAATGTCAAAAACTTTGTACCATGTACACTATTCATTACGTGAAAGAATTCACAAAGAAAATTAAACCTATCATTACCAATTTCATGCTACTGCTTATAAAGGGCAACTTGGTATATAAAATTTTAATGTAAGACTTTTATATCTTTCGGAATATTCAACATTCCAAACACCTAAACAATCTAAATTTAACACTAAAAATCCCAACAATCTAAACATACAAACCATTCAAATTAAAGAAGAGAATTGGTTTCATCTCTAGAGGACAACCATGCATGCATGAGACGAACAAGTGTCATAGAACTTTATGAGCATGAAAGAAGATGAAGGGTGTGCATGTTTGAGGTGTTTCATTCTGAATATAGGATGAATCATACGTGATTTTGCTCATTCACTATAATGTTAAATTTTAGATGGAAATGTCACAAAAACTATTACAATATAAGTACTAACTTTAATTGAAAATCTATGGTAGAAACAAAAACGTGAACACGCATGAAGAAATTACTATCATTAATGCGTTTACGCGCAAAACCAGCTAACATATTCTTTCCTTCTTTTGACATCCCTTCTTTTTTGGGGGAAAAAAGGAGCCATAAAATGATGACGTGAGATTCCTTTGTCTAGTGTGATCCATGCATTCGATGCCACGGAAACATTTGATTAGCTAATTGTAGGTATCTGGTTTATACCTAGGAATAAAGTGATTAAGGTTAAAGATTAATATAGGATTTGCACAATAAGTAAAAAAGATTACGGAAATCTGAAGCTAAAAGGACAAAAAATAAAAGCATGTCTATATTTGTTCGTGCAACCGAATCACACAAGCTTTGTTTCAGGCACCCACTAGAGTAACCGGGTCCACTCTCTGAAGTGGGCTCCATTTTTTTGGTTTGCTTGTGATGAAGCTTTAACGAAACTAAATTTAAATAATTACTCTCATATTTTACTTAATTTAAACTGTTATGGAAATAATATTCACATAAAAAAAGATGTTTTCGAATTACAAATGAATATTTAATAAAAATTATTATATTTTACAATAATAATAATAATAATTAATTAATTAATTTAAAAAATATATACTGATGTGTGATTTGAGATAGATTTGTATATCATCTTATAATTTGAATTTAAACCTAATTTAAACCTACAATATTAAAAAGGTGAAGCTTTTATCACACTTAAATGCTCTATTTTAATTTATACAATTAAAGTAGGGTATAAAACTATTTTACGTAATCATTAAACTCATACTAAAAAGTCTCTTGCATCATAATTTATCTGAGGAGTCAAATTAATTTTGAATGGAGTTGGACCAAATACCTATTGTAAGTGATTGTTTGATTATAACTTTAGTGAGTGTGACTGTGTTAGATTGATTCATAAGTTAAGCAAAAGAAAGAGAAAAGATAGAAAGTGGAATTGGAGTTAAGTAATAATTTAAAATGAGAAAGAGGAAAGTGAAGAAAGGGACAAAAAGGGAATGGACCCTTAAGCGTGCTATGGAAGATGCAAAGGTAATGATAGAGAGGCTCACAGATGCATACAAGTGCTGCCATGGACACCTGAATGTCAAAGCTAACTGCCACTGTTCTTGTTTCTTTAGGCCGTGTACCAGATGCCCTGATGAAGGAAATAACTTTTCATCATTAGAATGCACCACACCAACACCATTTTTGTCGTCTAAAAGGTCAAACATGCAATAACCCTCATCGCATGGTTATTCCTCCACTACAAATTTTGTGTGAAACACAAGGACTGCTCCTAGGGTTTTTCCTACTATCTGCAACAGCAATCTATGTCAAACTTCGTGCATAACTGTTTTTGTTGTAAAGTTTCGTGCCCTTCACTTTTTAGAGTGTCTTTTTTATTTCTAAACAAAATAAAACATGTTTTCAAACCCTAGGAGTATAAAGATAAGTACCAGATTTATGTTTGAAGAGGCCATTGATGTGAAGAACATACTTAAAAGTTATTTGTTAAAAAAAAATTGCAATGCCTTACCAACATTCTGAGGTGTTGTGAAATAAGTGACACACATTCAATAATAAGTGAAGCACATTTAATATTTTTTGAAACTTCAAAATATACTTAAACACAAAAAGAAGTTATACTTTCAAAATACTTCATTCTTATATTTTTGACCGGTTTTTTATAATTAGTATAAACTTAACTTATAAAAGATTAAGTGTCTAAATTTACTTGAGTTAAAAAAACTTTATTCGAGTGAGAATGTATCTCTTTGGGCATTTTAGTACCTACATATTTTCACTTGAATGAAAAAAAGGTTCAAAGTAAACTTTTCAATGGAAGAGACTTCTATTTTCACGCCAACACATAATAACAAACCATCAAACAATCAAAACATTATAGAAATAAGGTTTCAAACAATATAAATGCTAAGTTTCCTAATTTGGACATTGTTGGCTCTTTTTCTAAACAAGAATTTGTAACGCAACGCAAATCTTAGTTCCATTTATCTCATAATATTGAAAGTATTATTTTATAAACAAAATCCAAATAAAAAATTATAAAAAAATTTAAGAATAAGTAAACTTAGATTTATCTATTTACAAATATGATAAAATAAAATTCTTGTTTCCTTTGTCAGCTTTCTGTTGTTTTCTCCGAATCTAAAAACCTACCAAATTTCACTTTACTTACCTAAAAAGAATTAAAAACATAAAAAATTTATGAAAATAAATTACTCAAATATTCTATTTAAAAAAATAACAATGTAATATTTTTGTGTGTGTATATATATATAGTAAGTTCCACTCTAAATCCCTTACCTATTTTAAAAACACACAACATCATAAGCCAGCCATTATCTATTATTTAATTACTATTATAACTTTTTGCTTTTCATATATTTTTTAAAATATATAGTCACGTAGTATTTTTTTTTTTCACAAATATATTGTTAAGTGTAATATTAAAGACACGTTTGATATTGAAAAATATGAATATTTCTTTATATTATTTTTATGTACTTTCTTTTTTATCACATTAGCTGGTACATTTATCACTTTTCTTTTTTACCTTTTCCCTTTTGTTTTCCTTACTTTTCTGTTCTATCCACTCTAAACCACGACCTGGATATTAATCACTCCTTGCCATTTGTGAGTTTGAGTGAAAGCCTTGTGGGTAACTTGGGAAACAGTAAACCGTAATTAACTTGTCTTCTCTCCAGGAAACTAGTTTGATGCTGTAAAAGAGTAGGAAATGGTAATTATTTACTATTAAACTAAAAGTCATTAATTTCCTGTTTAAAAAGTACAAACAGACATATATAGAAGTAATCACGATAAAGAGTTAAAGACAAGAGAAAAACATAATTAACATCACGAAAGCACACTTTTTGAGAAAGAAAGAAAAATTTAATGAGGTACTAGAGTATATTTTTGTTAACTATGGCACGAGAATGAAAAACCTATTATAGACATCATCACCTATTAAGAAATAAACAACCATAATTTGTTCTCCCTCTTTTTGACTTTTCAATGTGGCATTTTCTTTATCCCAAAATTGGCTTATTATAAGCGAATATGGTAGTAAATTGAGTGCTGATTATTGAATAATGGAATACTACATGCAATGAGAGGAAAATAAATTAACGGGTGGAAATATTCATGGATATAATTTTTTAATTAGTTACTATAAAAATAATTATTAATCAGTTATTAATCTAAGATTATTGTTCTTTTTTAAGCGTTGGACTTAGTTAAAGAAATTCATTCCATTTATCTACTGTTTTCAAAATTCAATATATTATTAATTACTTTTCAAATTATACTTTCACTTTATTCTTAATTTTTAATCAATTTACACGTATAATTTTTGCAAAGTAAAAATGATAAAGGCTAAGACAGAAAAAAAATTACTATTTTCGTAAAATAAAAAGTTATTATACATTTTATTTTTTGAGTAAAAGTCTTAAGAAAAACATAAAAAATGGAAAATATAATAAATGTTTACAATGTAAACATATTTCAATTAAAATTCAATCATCAAAGCATATTTTACTCAATTTTTTTTTAGTCACAATAAACCCTGTTTTACTTCTCTAGTTGTCACATTAAGACAATAATTGATTGATAATATTATTTAGAACATGGAAACTCTTATTTTTATAGAAAATTTTCTAAACTTAATTGATATTTAAAGTTAAGAATTAGAATTCATATTTTAGTTTGAATGTGAAATTAAGACAGAAAAGAATCATCTGGTCTAAAATAATTTGATTTAATAAAAATGTAGAATCTCTTTAATGAACAAAAAAATACCTATCGTTTTTTTTCATTTTTTTTTGTTCTACAAACTTTCTTTCTATTTTTTTTTTTTACTACAAACTGAAGGTCAGTGATTTTGGTGGAATAACTCATACAATAATTAAATAATTAAGAGTTGTTGGTTGTTATGATATTGCATTTGTGGTGCCTCTTAACCTGTAATATTTAATGGAAACAAATGTTCCACCAAACCTGATCTCATAATATATATATATTCCTTAAATTGCTAATCTCGTTAAAGTTCCAGACAAATTGAATTAGAACGATTTTGAGAGAAAAAAATATTTAATTTAGTTACTTTGTTTTTATTCTCTATCATCTAATTTGCTTAATTTTAAATTAAAATTTAATTCGACTTTGTTGATTTTACGTCTTTATCAAGAGGCTATGAATATTATAATAAATGATAAGATGCATAAATTATGTCAACGTCAAAGCATATAATTTATAAATAGTTTGAAGTATATCTCGTAACTTAAAGATAACTTTGTACCAAGAAATAAATAGACAACGGATAACAATTATTTTAATTCACATAAGTTCTGAAATATATGTATATATAAGTAATTGTTAAACAATTTAAATTACACCCAAGACCGGTTTATTTTGAATTAGATTTTTTTAAAGATCTAACATTCAATTCAAATAAACTATTGTTTTGTATTTTTAGTTTGTTGTTTCATTGAATCAGTGGATAAATGTCTCCTACAACTATACATATGCTTGATTTTCTTTAACTAAAATCTTAAATTCAATTCTTATGTATATAAAATAAATAAAATTTTGTTGCGAGTATTAATCTTACCATACGAATGAGCTAATTTAAATAGAGTTTTTTTTTCTTACTATTCCTAATAAATTTACGGAACATAACTTAAACTTTGTTGTAAAAAAAATATAAAATAGTTGTAATTTATTAAAAAGATGTTAAATGTCAATCAAATGCTTTAAGAAGACTCCAATAGATAAAAAAAAAAAAAAAAAAACTTTGAAACCAAAA
>Ga0209489_103898_pt1 | contig 28399 bp, 7 predicted proteins | sample SiratrowhiteBW_FD_187527 | JGI IMG/M metagenome (GOLD analysis project Ga0209489, IMG submission 187527) | Root nodule microbial communities of legume samples collected from California, USA - Siratro white BW (SPAdes) (version 2) | ecosystem: Host-associated > Plants > Roots > Nodule | place: USA... | reverse complement strand
TATCTGTATTTTAATAGTTTTTTTTTTTTTTTTGTATTTTTATTGTATATATATGGGCGGGTATCCTTGTACCTTTGAATGAAATTTTCTGTTCTTACTAAAAAAATAAAAAAATGTAATAAGTTGCCTTAATTTCTTGTAAATTATCTTAAGTTAAGTGAGTAATGCACATGTTCAATACTTTTTATTTGGAAATCCTCGAACCACCAATCTAATTGCAATTCATCCAATTTTTTCTAGCCTCAAGTGGTTAAAAATATAATTGATGGACAAATTTGAGTGTTTTACGATACACATAATTGGATATGTTGATAAAGAGTAATGTAATAATTAAAAATTATATGATTGGTTTTGTATTTTAATTAAATTACATTAATTTAGCTTTGGTATGTATGTTTTGTATTTGTAACTAATAATTGTAGGAAACCAAGGAGGGAATCAATATAGGATTTTCATGTTAATTACGTATATTAAATTTCCAAAGTTTTATTTGATTGATGTTTATAGGTTTTATAAACTCATTTGTTTTGAATATTTTATATTTATTGTACGTAATAGTTAATTAATTATGTTTATATTATAAATATCTGTGAAATAATTTAATCGTAATATTATTTTTGGTACGTTACATATTGCTTGCAACTAGCAGCAAGAGTCTAAAAAAATTACAGGAACAACAAAAATAGAGAGAAAATAATATAAAGAATAGCGATTGAAAACAACAAAATTTCGCTAGTCTCAATTTGAGAGTTCAAATTACATGATAACTTTTTCCTTAATGCGAATATTCATAATATAGAATATATTATTTTTAAATAATTAAAAATTAATTAATATAAAAAATGGTTTGATAGAATTATTTACAATCTTTAAGATGATAACAATGGAAAAATAAGTAGTACCAAAATATCTTATCTAAACAGAGAAGATAAATCATTGTATATCCGTACAATAAATATAAATATATATATATATATATATATATATATATATATATATATATATATATATATATATATATAACACTTAAATATCTTTATAGATCAACTATCAACCATAAACATTTCTCCTAATTATCTTAAATTTTAAATATAATATACATTACAAAGAGACAGGGGACCAATTCCTTAGATCGCAATTTTCGAACACCCAATATATATAATATGATTTATGTGAGAAAAGGATAAAAAATGATAAAAAAAAAAAAAATAAAAAAAAAAAAAAAAAAAAACAGAGAGACTACTTATAATTGGTGATTATAACTTGTTGGCGTATTTAAACCAAAAATGGACGTAGCATTTTAGTTGATTTACGTTAGCAGACTAAAATATCAACGTATTTTAAGATAATATATAATTATAATTAATTAATGTACATCAACTAAAAATACAGGTAGCAATAAATTAATAAATCCCATATTTATTTAGTTGAGTTAATTTAATTTGGAATTTTAAAATAAGAATCAATGGATTAGGACCAATCGAATCCCATTATGATTTAGTGTTTTCAAAGGCTTGAAAAAAGAGGTACTGTACTTTTTCAAATTTTTTATCTTCCTTATTCTCTACTTCTTATAAAATTTTAATTTTATGTTAATGTAAAATATAGTTATTCTATAATAAATGCTTATTTATTGTATTTAATAATTATTTTTTTTATCATAGTTGTCATTGCATACGTCCTACTATTTTCTTTGTCCAAAATGAAACCAGAAAAAAAACACAAGATTATAAAGTGAGAAAAAAATAAAGAAAAGACAAGTAAAATTAAAAAAAAAAAAAAACATGTACTAAAGAATCTACTAATATAAGATTTAAAAATAACCGTTTAAATTGTCCTACGTGTTCAAGTTAAAAGGGATCTTTACTCATAAAAAATCAGAGAAAAGGGTTTTTAATTAAAATTATTACTGTTGATGTAACTTTTTTTTGTTGAAATTATTGTTTTGAAATTTAAAAAATAAAAATAAAGAGAGATCTACATCTAGTGTGAAGCTGCCCCTGTCGTGGTTGTAGTGACAGCACTGGAGTGGGGACACTGCAATGAGGTGTGGTTTATACATTTGTGCTCAAAATTCAATCTTTGTATGAGTAATGGACCTACATACACTTATTGTCTTCAAGAAATAAGGTCATCATCAATAGTTACAACTCACGTGAGTAGTTTTCTACATTTAAAAGATGAAAAATATGGGTATCAATGTGCTATATCATTATTACGTAATTTACACTATTTTTTTTAATAAAAAAATTTCATTATCATGTTAACATCTCCAATAATAATAATAATGTTAACGTTGATTGCAATAACTTTTGGAAGCATGTCGTAGATATGCTCCAAAAATCTAAAGCATATATATCGGACCAAGAGCTAGTTTTAGATTATCATAACTTTATATCTTTATTTGAAGAAATATTTATATATAAACAGTGTTTTGGAATAGAATTATGTTAAATAGAAATATTAAATTGCTTTAGTTTTCTGCTAAAGCTAAAAAAAGTCTGTCCCATATCTAATAAAAAAAGAAAAAGAAAAGCTCTTCAAACTAATTCATATCTTAGAAACTTAGAGATAAGATTACACTTGTATACTATAAATTAATATTATTTTTGATCGAGACGAAATTTTTAATATTTAATATATGTTTTAATATACTTCTTTTTATATATTTCATTATATTTTAAAATGGGTAAAAATTAGAAAATTCTGAATGAAATTTATGAATAAGATGTGACGTCTATTCAACGTAATGATTTTTCAATTTATAAAGATACTGTGGTTAAAAGGCTCTACGATGTTAACTTTTCTTATTAGAATTTGGATAAAATATCATTTTAATAATATTAGTGATTAATAGTTTTTATATTAAAATTTGATTCAATATTTATATTTTAAAACTAATAGTTACTTAAATGACAAAAAAAGTAATAATTTAATTATTACTTTAACCATAAATCTAATTTGGTTTGTGTGCATGAATTAAAATAATCCCTAATACTAAAAACGAAGTTTACTAAGGTTCTATTACTGTAAAACTCTTAAATAATGAAGGAATGATGAAGAAAACAAAATTATTAAAAACTTTCTTATATGTTTAAATTAACATGTAAATAAAATCAACTTTTTGAGAGGATAAATAAATAAGAATAGCTTTACAAATTAACTTCTACATAAATTACGTTGACTAGGTTATTATATCTATTGACTAAAAACTTGACTTCAAGTATTATGAATGAAAAGAAAAATATGACTAAAAATATAAATCCTACTCAAGATTTTTACTAAATATTCTTTCCGTAAATAGGTAATTGAAAAAGTTAGTCAGCATTTTCCGTTAATAACATAACGACAAAAAATAATTTTAATTTGTGAAATAAATTTGTTGTTAAAGATATTTTAAAAGAATATAATAAGTGTCTTAAAGACGATAGTGATGCAAAATGAAATAAGTTTGACTCTCAAAATTCTCCTTATACAAATATAATTGTTATAAATATTATTTAAACAAATTTCTTTAGAATTATTTTATCATATTTTTTGCAAAATAAATTCTTTAAATTTAACTCATTTTCAATCATACTAATAAAAAATTTGTTTATTAAATTTATAAATACGTGTTGTTTTATTTATTATAAAATATTCTTTTTGTCTTTGCCTTTGTCAATATCATTACATACAAAACAATCATCTTCTATCCTCTTTCACATAATGTCTATTCTCTTTTACCATCCTTCTCATTCTCAATTCATCCATCATTATATTAGATTAACTACATCTTAACTATCTGCATTTTTAGAAATTCTATCTCAATCTTATAGTTCACTTGTAATCTTGTGTACCTTTGTCTTTTTTTCGTATTTACATAAATTTCACTTGTTCACTTTGATTTGAAGTTACTCTCTCAAATCTAGTTCATATATTACCACTTTTAGATTAGTTTTTCATACTTTAGATTGGTTCATTTATTATCACTCAGATTTTATACTCTCTCAAGCCTATAAATAAGACATCAATCCCAAGACACTAGATACAAAAACTCTGATCCTTAACCCTCTTAAACTACTCGGACCGATTACTTAAGTTTTAAAATATTTACAAGATCCTCTCCTAAAAATAAGGACACAAAGATAATTCAAAACACTAAAGACAATAAGATAAAACTTACACCCGATCGAAAATGAGATTGGTCATTCAAAGGTTAACTAGTCATATAATAATCCTTCATTTGTTTTTCCTCTTGTTCCTTCTTACTACAATCACCATAAACTCTATTTATCTCATCATTATCTTGGACTCTCAATCTTTTTCTTAATTCTTATTTTCCTGCATCATCATCTCTTACTTTTTTTTTAAGATAAGTGTTATTATTTAATTAAAAAAAATATTTTCACTAATTAGTTTAAAGAAATTACTACTACTTTTTATTAATAGAATGTATTGTTAAACAATTTTGAAAAAACAAATTTTAATTTGTTTTATTATAGATACATATGTGCTTATTAATTTTTTATGGAAAAAATATATATGGTTTTGTTGATCTTAGCTCTTATAAATGGGAAAGTGTTAAAATAAAATTTCTTTGCAGAAAAGAAGACACCTCAACAAAATAAATATTACAAAAGTAATATTTTACATTGGTTTTACTCACCAATCCAGAAAATGAAACTCCCTGCTTGTATTTTATTTATAAGTAATTAAAATCTACATTCATTTAACAATCATGATAATATCACTTAATTAGAGTTATCAAGCATTTATTGTTTGTATACTCATTGATTCTATTTATTGAATTGTGAAATTATTATGATAATAGTGAAATAACTAACAATAATAAAAGTATTTAACAACTCATACTGTAGAAGCCATATTTGTGGGATAGCAACTCGTGACTCGAAATATTAAATTATGATATCCTGTGGCTGGAAACTCTTGGTAGCCAATGAAATTGCTCTTACAAATTCTTATTCTTATTCTTTATGTTTTCCTCATCTAGTGATTTTCTTGTATGAATGTATTCTTATTATAATTGCATGAAATCAATTTGGAAATGAACCAATCGTTCAAATCATTTGACCCGTAGAGACAGGTTATGATTTGGGGGAGAAGAACCGAGGAAAAAAAGTGTTAGAGAATCATTCCAAACGTGGCCTTTCTTTAAAGATAAGTAAAGTTGTGATAGTTTGAATTCCTTTCAAAGCATGATTGAGAAAAAAGAACTACTCATTCATCAGTAAGTTCCGTCACAACGTCAAGAGCACAATCTAGCATGTTTTCTGTTGTTAATTCTCCATCACCAATCATATAATAATCACTCTATAGTCAGAAGTGCATATATATTCTCAAAATATATTGATAAATTCCAATCCATGATATTCTCAATAAGACATGTGCTGATCAGTATCATATAGTTTGATTGAATACAAATATAAAAACTGGATTTGTTTTTGCGAATTAACTAAATTATTGAAAACAAAAATACCCTAATACAGAACAGACCAAATCTTTTTTAAAAAAAAAAAATCTTACAATAAATAGACTATATATATTTTTATTTATTTTAATGAATATGAGACTCACTTGTTCCTATCCTAGTTTGCTTGAGATAACGGAATGGGCAACCTATTGACATTAGAAGGTTTGAGGCCAACTTTAATTGAATGATAAAGGGAGGACTTTGTTTGAAGTAAGTCAACCTTACTGCTATTTTCTTATCTAACTAGTACGTTGAGAAAGCCATTTTATGGTGCCCAAAAGAGAAAAAAAAGGGTTTTCAATAATTGAGAAATGGTATTTTTATCTGCCATGCATTATTGCATTGCCTTTATATATGGAATAATGCAAAGCAAGTATAGGTTTAGGTTTGCTATTGTTTGGTTGGTATTCTTTCTCCTCCCTCTGTCCACCGACATGAATTTATAATCCAGCAATGCATGTGTTGGTTTAATTCAGAGTTTCCAGTTAAGAGTTACTTTCCAGCTAGCCTTCTACTATTTCAACTCTTAACTCTTTCCTTAGGGTACATTTGGAATAGCAAATCTCCCATGTATTATAAGTGAAAAATTAAATGTTCCTCATAATCATAAACCATGTTATTTCCTTTCATATTTATTTTATTCAAAAAGCACCAGACAATATACTGTCTATATTAATAGTACTTAGTGTGTTGGTGGGTTTGAATTAACCTTATTAATGTTCAAAGTCAAGTCAAACTAGGTTGGATCTAAACCGATTAAATACAATAGCTTGTGTACCAAATTTGAAAATATAATAAATTTGAATAAATTAATTATATTCTTTTATTAGTTATAATGTTGGGAGTTTATGATTTGAGTATTTAAATATATTATGTATAATCATATGCTTAAGGTCGGGAAGACTTTTTATTAAAATATTGATATGGTATAATATTTAATATTTTAAATCTAAAATAACACCGTGAATCATAAACATTATAATGAATTTATATTTTAGAAAAATAAAATAATAAATTTATATTTTAGAAAGATAAATTTATTTTAATAATTAAATAAAATATTAATTAAAGTTTGTATTTTATAAGACTCTTTCATTTAAATAAAATTTATAAAACAATCTAAAAAATAATGTGACAGAATAGAACTCACGAAAGTTAAATTAATAAAATGATCCTTACGATAAAGATGATCTTATATATTTTTTAAATTTTTTGCTATTTTTTATAAAATTAAATTAAAAATATATTTTTCATATATTTTCTATGCAAGCAAATAAAAATATAATACATTTTTAATATATACTATATCAAAAATAAATTTACGCTTTATATATAAACATCTTTACTCAAATAGTTAGTAGGAAAATGTCTTTAATAAATATATTTTTCATTAATAAGTATAATTTATATCATAATTTTGTAATTATATAAAAAAAAAAAAACTATGAACGTTCAATTTTAACAAATTTATGAATTAAATTTTGAAATGTATATAGATTTGGTTTGGATCATATATTGAATTGATTTTTAAACTAAATATAATTCAATTCAATAATCAATCGGTTTAGTTATGTGTTTATTCAATTCATCTTATTTTCGGATTGATTTTTTCGATTTTTCATGGGATTAAGTCGCTTTGTAAACATAAACATGCATGTGACAGACGGTGGAAAGTTGGATGGTGTATGAGGCAAAGAGAATTTAAAAATAGGAAACTATTTTACATTATCTAATATTAAAACAAATAAAGAAATGATTATTTGATTGAAAATACATTAATATGTAGTGTATAACGATACTAATAATATGGGGGTATTATAGGTACAAATTTCTATAACATTTTGCACAGAATACTCTCCCGCAGAACAAAAGCCAAGGTGACTCTGCTTTAATCAATTCAACCAATCAAGCTTCGAAGTTCACCATCAATTTGTTCAACTTCTTGTTGCTGATTTTCTGCTCGATAAAACCCTTACCCAGGTCGTCACTGCAGACGAAAAAAAAAAGTTGAATATATCAACAGTCAACGTTCAAAAGCAACACATAAAAGTCAAAATAACTGAAAAGTCGTCTTACCTTTGCGGCGAGGGGGCGGAGGAAGAGGAGGAGGAAGAAGCAGCAGGGGTCAACTTCTGAGCCAACTGAACGGCGTCGTCGTGGGTGTTGATGATGTGATTGAAGCACAAATAACGACCGTAGGATGAGACCTCTTCGTAGACGCAGATGTGGGCATCCACCAAGAAAGGTAAATCAACGGTGACGAAAACACCATCCTCGTACATCTCAGCCGCTCCTCTGAGGTAAGGGTGTTGGATAGAGAGATCATGAGTCATCAATAAGCCTGCGTTGATGGACACCATATTCACCCCTCTGTCCATTGCTAAGGCCCACGCGCTTTTCTCAGCCATGCTCTTCGACACACCGTGCCATAACTGTATTAAACATGCAATTATTCAATTTTGTCATTTTCTTCCCACCCCATCTTCCCATCCCAACTTATTTTTATCACGTTTCTTATTATCCATCAACAATTATGCAACATACCCAAATATGAAAAATCAAGATTTTATAAAATGTAAGAAAATATTAAAATAATTAAACATAATAAAAATATTATATACCTTGAATTTGCGACAGAAATTGACATCACTCCAGTGTCTCTCATCGAGATCCAGTTCCATGGTCTTGCGATCCTCTCTCCAAACTACTGCAGTTGCCGAGGAAGTGAAAACCACTTTATCTATGGTCTCTGTCTGAGCACAGGCTTCAAGCACGTTGTGTGCAGCTCTTACTTCCACGTCTGCCATGTATTCCTGTACATTTCCAGTACCACATACATCACTTCTGCTCTGGCACACATCTCAAACCAAATTTACTACTTTCAAAAACTCAATTAAATGCTCTTTTAATGGGCACGTATATTTAAAACCATTGAACTTTACAGGGTTCAGTTAAAGCGGTCATATGCTACTCATAATTTTTTATTCATCATAAACTAATGATACAATAGTAGTCAACTCCTAAATTGAAAAAAAATACCGGTCTTCCAACGCGTTTTATGAACTCTGGTAGTAACAATTAAATCGTAATAAGTTTTCTTTCTGCCAAGCTTTTACTTTTGTCAAACAGACTTCCGAAGAAGTGCTTGCCATAAATTAAATACACGGGACAAAAAATTTGGATTTGAAATTTTTCTTGGTCAGGTTTTTTTCTGCTAAAAGAAGTTTGTTTTATAATTTAGCGACAGGAAGGTTCTGATATGATAATGCAAATATACGTAATAGAATATTCTTTATAAAATAAAATAGCAAAATGACGTATATAGACAGTACTCAGTGCATGCATTATTGCAATGAAGTAATTAAACTAATGGAGACATGGCAAAATTTAAATTTATATTATCAAGTTTTGGACCCACTGTATCAGCCTTCCACACTAACTCTTGGTTTGAACTGGATGATGTAGTGTTCAAGTTTATAATTTGCAAGCGAAGAAACTTGCTCAGATGTTCATGATTAGCAATATTTTAGGAATAAAATGTTGATAAGATCGGGCAATTGATGAGATAAGCAAATAAGCACATGGCTGAAAACCAACCAGCTCAAATGATTACGACACACGAGTGAATTATTAAGTGATCGAGATGGTTAACCAATACAAAACCACCACTATTGGCTACTATTAATAACAAATTAATCGAGCACAAAGTTGAATTAACTCCAAACTTTAAACCGAATTAACCATTTACTTGACTGTGACGGAGGTGATTAACCCACAGAGGAGTATGGTCAGTGCAGTTCCCCAACAAAAAAACAACTCAGACAAATTGTGCCTAAAACATACACCAACAAATTGAACTGCTTTACATTAACCTAAACAAACTCTCGTATTTCTCACCCAACAAACATGCCCGCAAAAAGCTCATCGTTTAACAATTTTCATTGCGATAGGAAGAAGAATATTATAAATCTCTTAGTTGGGATGTAGGAAATATATATATATTTAGGAAAAAGTGCTTACGTCATAATTTGGTTGGTCCTGGGGAGGTTCGAAGGTGTAGAACAAACCAGAGCAGCCTCGGAGTGCCTCGGTGATGCTTTGGTAATCAAAAGGGTCAGATCGAAAAAGCTTGAGCTTATCAGGGTCTGTGGAAATCCCATTGAAGAGGTCTTCTTCCCCTGAGAAACGATCCGAAAGGAAATGAATTTAAAATCGAAATCGAAATTGAAGGGAAGAAAGTGTGGCATGAAGAGTTAGAAAGTGATCGATTACCATGTTTTTGGAGAGAGGCATGAACGGTGTAGCCCCTTTGGAGGAGTCTCTGGACGAGGCTGAAACCGAACTGGCCAGAAGCGTCCATGACGCAAACTGTGTGAGTGGTTGTGTCGAAAGAAGGGGCCATGGAATTGAAGAGAGTTTGGGAATAGAAAGAGAAGAAACGAAGCGAGGGATATATAAATAGAAGAAGGGCTGCTAGCATTGAAAGGGTGTGGGGGTAGATAAGTAGGAAGGAGGTAGTTGCCTTTTTGATACATGGACACGCGCACACCACTCAGAGGAAGGGAAAACAAATGAAAAAGTAGATTTGTCACCCTCTTACACTTTAGCCCACCAATTTAATCAATTATTTTTTTAATACTTAAATTCCGTAATACTCAAATCTTCTGCTTTCAATCCATCATATTAATTATTACTGAATTTTCACAAAAAAAAAAATCGATTTTAATCTTTTACTCTTGCGAGACACAGAGTAGAAAGTGCTTGAATGAACTGGTAGAAATTAAATAAGTTCACCCACACACAAAAAGCGGGTCAAAACCTTCTTGTTTATGTCCTGATTCATATGTTGGCGTCAATCAGTTAAGAAATTAAAAAAATGGATTCATTAATTTTGTCTTTAATAAATATTAAATCATTTATTTAAAAAATTAATATGTTATCTGAAATTTTGAGATGCTTTATTTTGTTTACATTAAACTACTTTAAATAAGCATTAATAATTTATTACACAATATAAATTAATATTAAGTTTTTTTAAGAATTTGAAATTCTTTTTAATGAGACCCTGCACACTATTTTTTTTTTTAGGTTCCTCTGTATCACATGATATAAAATCTTTTAAGATTTTATTTAATTGTTACTCTAAAAGTAAATCTGACTTTAAATTTTTAAAGCAAGATTACTTTTAGAGTGAATGAGAATTTAAGATATTCCTTTTAGTCATTTTGGAGATATTATAAGTTCTTATAGAAGAACTCAGTCTCTATGATGAAGTGAAGACTTCTATCTTTTTTTCTCCTAGGATAAGATCTTGTAAATAATAAATTTTATTATTGAAGATCCACCATTAAAAATATTACTTTTACTTCTTTATTCATTCTATCAAATATATTAAGTTTGTTAAATAATATTTGAATTGAATTATATTGATATTAAATTCAATTAAACTATACAAGAACTTCAATTAGTTAAAAAGTTTAACTGAATTTTTATATTAATTTAGATTTTAAAAACTGAACTATCAATCATGAAATATAATTTATAAGATTGAAAAAAAAATCTATAAAATAATATGTTGATTGATAATAATGTAAAGGGAAAAATATTCAGATTTATGTAAAAGGAAAATCTAACTTGTCTATCTTGATTTTTACCTATAAATATTTGAAAAGAGTAACTCAACATGTTTAAAAATATAGAAATGTTGATGTTTTTGAATTTGGTATAATATGTGTAGAGAATTTGATAGGCTTATGAGATATTGATTGTAGAGTTATATAATATTTATCACAATGTAAAAGGATAAACACTCTTTATACTTTTATATAATATTTTATTTTAGTTCCTATTCTCATACAAAATAAAAAAGTTGTTAATTTGTGTAAATAAATTATTTAATATTATAGACAAAGTTGAATAATTAAGTTTCAATTGTAACAGTGTAGGACATTAATTCATTTATTGCGATATAACATTAAATCGTGATAAAAAAAAAAAAAACTAAATATGTACTTCAAGTTAATCTTAATTTTGATATCCCTTGTTATTTCCTTTTCAATACTTTGTTCATTTTTAATGGTGATTTTACTATACTTCAATTCATTTATATGTCCATTGACTTCAACTCAAAATATTTGAGATGTGTCCAAAAATCTAAAAAATAAGTTATTACAAAGTGGTGATACTTTGTTTAGTGCATTTATTTTTTGTATTAGTAATAAAAATAATAACCTTCTTTAAAAAAACATTGATAGCATTTTTTTTCAAATAAAGGTATACTCATTCTTATATTATATAATTACAACATTGTAAGAATACTTTTAAGAAAACTTGAACTACGTCTAACCTTTTTTTATCAGCAGTTCATCTAATCTTATACACTGCATAATTTTAAAAGGTAAAACTAGATAACAAAAGTATTATGGTAATTCTTTCTTAGAATGCATTAAATGTTTGGCTTAATTGCACACTAGGTGGGAAAAAGTTTAATGGAGATAAATGATTTAGTTAATTTTTGTTGTGTTCTATAAAATTCTGTATTCCCTATAATTCTAATTGCTTGCATTTATTGTTTTAGTTGTTATTGATCCTGCCATTAAATATTTATCGATTCATTGTGCGTTTTCTTTCTCATCTTGACCATGACAAAGCCAATTTATCTTAAAAAGTCTAACTTAAATTATGTGGTAACGACTTGTGAGTATTCTATATTGGGATAAAGTTTGACTGTTTTATTGTCATTGAATATAAAACAAAAAGAAAAATAAAAGTATAAAATTTGAGTCACAAGAACTAATAGAAAAAAGAAACACGATATTCCATTCGCCACGTGTTCGAAGTGCAGCTGATTTCTCAAAAATTCCTAACCCAATGGTCAATTGCCCCGTCCACAAATAAATAAGTCATTATATCACGACACTCTCTTATTTATTATACATCAACTTTACAATTAAAAAATCTTATTTTATTATAATATAATATTTTATTAAAGAAAATAGTTATAAGATAAAAGTAATTTATGAATACTGGTGTTAAAATATTTTTTTCCTAAATAAAACTGGATTAAGATAACTAATAAATTATTTTATTTTTTCACTCTTTTAATTAAAAAAGGTCATGATTACAGAAATCTTTCAAAAATTTCTCTTATTTCTTTTATAAAACAAATCAACGGGCATAGTTTATTGAGTGTGATAATCTTAACGAAGGGCGACAAAATTATATATTCGAATTTTATATGTAAGAACAATTTTAAAAAATATATAATATTTTGTAAAATACTTTTTCTTCCCAAATTGTCCATTTTTATTGTGTTTTGTATTTGATCTCTCTAATTATTATAAAAGAGGAAAATATACATGTGATTATGCGACAGTAATTTATCTTTTAATCATCTTTATGACTTATTATGATAATGCCCCAACACACTGTTCGGTGAATAAATTTCGCGACACTAATCTTGACTATCTTCTTCCTATCTTTTTGCCCATGCTGTCTACCCCAAATACAACCACCAACCACAAGAGAAACCCTTGGCTACAAAAAGAAGAAGTTATTATTGTATGTTCAAACATGGTGTTCCCATGAAACAAAAAAATAAGTGTGTTAGGTAGCGACCAAGTTTTACACAGTAAATTACACAAAACAACAGAATAATGTTATTTATGTAGCAATAATATGTTTGTACGTTCGAAAGATAAAATAATAAATATAAAATAAAGTATGAGTGCGTTTGATTAATTATTTCTATAAAAAAATTGTTATTTTGTCTCTTGGTGATTTAAAATTACTAATTTCAATCTCTATAAACAAGTAAACAAAACTTATTCACTTCAAAATATTGGTTCCTAAAATTCATTTTATGGTAACTAAATGACATTTACTTTAGAGATGTAAATTAAAAAAAATATAACATTATATTTATATATCATACGCTAATGATCGTTATTTTTTTTTAAATAACATTTCACATTAGGCTGAATGTTACTAGTAATAGATCAAAAACAATTAATATTTTGAAGAATAAAAAAATGATAAAGATCAAAATCAAGACAGGTTACTTGAAAGCTTATTTAAGAAAAAAAAATACATAAGTTATTGTAAAATTTTATTATATAATTAATTAGTTAATTAGTATTACTCTGGCGACAATACCGTCTGATTAGAATCTGCATATAAAATATCATCTTCCCGGAACTTGGAAACGTTGACTATAACTATATTATATTATTGGAATTTTGTTTTGTAGAAAAATTTTGTATTATTGTACTAGTAAGTATTATTTTTTTGCCATCAAGGCCTTTTCTTTTTCACATGTAATGGACAAAACCCTAAAAGTTTAGTCGGAAGAGTTTAAGATTGTATATATCTGCTAATAAACAATATGGAAGAAACACAAAAATTTTCTATAGTGAAATTTTATTTAAATTTAATAATTAGTCTATTATATTTATAGCTAGGGTGTATCGGTTCGGATTAACAAATTATTCATTTAACCCAAAAATCTAATAGGTTAGGTTTAGGTATTGTGTTGGTTCACTTAATTAATGTAGTCTTATTTAGTTTGGTTTATTTAATCAGAGAGTTAAATGTTTGAAATGCGGGACAATCCGCAGACCATTTTTTTAATATTTTTTATTGTTTTAATACTTTTATTATTTAATTGTTTACCAAAATATAAAATAGAAACTTATTACTGAGAATTTTGTTTATTGAATAACCTATTCATGTTTTTATATTTTAGGTAATCCGAAAAAAAATCATCACATTATCTAGTCTTTATTTTTAAAATTTTCAATATTTTTTTATTTTATTATTTAACTCTCCAACTAGTTCATTATTCTGCTAGTTAAGTAAACTTAACACAGACAACACAGAGAGAAACCCATTCAGTGAACAAAAAATCAGAGTGACATATTGATTTACACAATATAAAATTGGGTATTACATTCTGCACCCCTATACTTCAAACTGCACCACCATAAAATTTCAAATTCCAAAATTTACCTCATTGAAAATAATTTTGTTTCATTTGTGTAGTTTCAATTCTATGTACAATATACGGTGATTTTCGATATTGTACGTCACAGAGTGTTAAAAGTAATATTTTTATTATTTTGAAATTATCTAAAATACAAAATTTATATTTTAATTTATATGTTTCAAAATATAAACTTTGTATTTCATAATATACATTTTAAAATACAAATTTTATATTTCAAAACAATTTTAAAATTATTCATGTTACACAAAATATGTTCAATAAACTAGTAATAATCAAATAAAGTAATTGATTCTTAAATTTTTGAAAACTTGGTCATCAAATATCTACTTGTAACATCATAAATACCAAACTCTAAACATCATAATAAACATTCATACGAAATATCAAATTGAAAGACACATCCATTGATAAACTAATAATAATAATAATAATAATAATAATAATAATAATAATAATAATAATAATTTTATCAATTGAAAATTTTGATCGCAAATAGTAAAAATATTTCTTCCATTTCACATTAGACTTTATTATCAAATTCTAAATATATGTTAATGCATCACACTCAATACTTTATTATCAATAAAAATAAGTAAAATACAATGAAGCAGTTTATAATATTTTATTATTTTCATGGTTTAATAAATTATATTTTATTTTTTAATTTGGTTTTGTGAGTCAGTATTATTTTTCATTTGTTAATTTTTTTAAATATTAATTTTGGTATATATTAAAATAAATGACATTACAAAAAAAATTATTTTAAAAACTAATTTATTAATCTCTAAAATGATAAAATTAGTCACTATACTAATTAGAGACTAATTTATAATCTAATAGTATAAGTGTCTAAAACATTGGTAACTAGTGATAGATACCAATTATCTAATAGTATAAGTCACTAAATTTAATCATTACATTTATTTTGTAATTATTTAACAATCAAAATTTAATTTGGTGATTATTTTGATTACAATTAACAATCATTTTATTTGGTAGCTAAAATTAGTGTCTATATAACTTTTTTTCTTGTAGTGTAATTCTATTATTATAATTTTTTTTTTTTGTATTATCTTTCAATTTTCCATTGTATATTTTTTATATATATAATAGTATGAAAAAAAAAATATTTGATATGCATATTCTATTTTATCTTTAATAATATTTTAAACTCACATCACATAATTTACAATGAAAGATAATAATCTAAAAATAAAAAATACTTAAAGAAATAAAAACATGGATGAAAAAACAAAATAATTACCCACCAATATTGAGAAACCCATACTTTCATTTGCTTTTTTCCTCTCTTCATTGTCATCAACCGTAGAAAGTGAAATGTCTTCTCCTACTCAAGTCCCATCAGTTGTTAATGTTCTTGTAGTTGACAACGATATCAAACATCTTAAATTCATCAAAACACATGCAAATAGTATTCTTATTTAGGTTAGATATATAATATTCTAGTGATAATTATTTCTTGAAAAGAAAGAATTATTCTTTTATTATGATGACGCTTTTGTTTTGAGTTTTATATTTTATACAATTATGACATATTTTGAATCTTTGATTGTTGTCATTATTCTGATAGAAAAAAAAAAGGTATATTTATTTAATACTCATCGAGCTTCATATGCTCATGATGGATGGTTATAAATTTATAGATTCGTCAATAAAAAAAATAATGTTCCTATCATTGGTATGTAATTAGTCCTTAACTTTTTTATTTAATTTTTTAAGTTTTGACTGACCAAAAAATAATTCGAATTTGTTTTATAATTTGCAGTGATGTTTATAGATGATAGTAAGTCTTCTATAAATAAGGTTGTTAAATTTGATACATGTGATTATTGAGTTAAACCCTTACAAAAAGATTATTAATATATGGACACATGTTTCTAGAAAACACGTATATCAAGATAAAAGACAAAAGAGCATAATAAAATAAGAGGAATAAGTAATAATTTTAAATTTGGCTCATGTAGTGTTGAGAGGAGCAACTTCATTTTTGGAGAAGCCGATGATGTTGATAACTCAAAGAATATTAATCTACCTTACACGCATAGTTTAGTATAGTCATCACAACTCTATAAAAAATTTGTAGATGCTATCGAGAAAATTGGATTAAAATTGGATTAAAAAGTATGATGCAATTGTTTTATTTTTCTTACTTGATTATTTTCTTATCTGGGTCAAAGAAAATTCTTTGAAGAAATGAAAGTTCCTCGTTTGAAAAGAGGACTTGCAAGTCATGTGCGGGTTAGTTTTTATATGCAATTGATTTTCAAGGAACATTTCATTATTACTTTACCTTTTCATACCACTCTCTTGTCATGTTTAGTGTTTATTGAGATGATTTTCATGGTCATAGTGGTTGAGTTATTGTTAACAGAACAAGCTTTGGACAAGATCATCTTTTTGAGAACTTTCCTAATGTTCCTTCTTGAAAAAATTTCGGTCCATGAGAACTCTAAATTATGCTAATAGACGTAGATATGTTCTTTATTTGATGGAGTGCTATTTAGCAATCCACCATAAATAATATGTAACAATATTATTATCGAATTAATCAACTAACTTTTAGTCATCTTTCATAATAGTTTCTGTAAATATAGAGAAATAATACGTAACAATATTATCATCAAATTGATCCAACTAACTTTTAGTCATCTTCCATGTCGGTTCTCAAGAATTACAAAGCATGGATCATAGTGTCACCTCAATTAATCCAAAGTGAAACAACATATATGGAATCATTCTCAATCCATATACTACTGGAATCATTCTCAATCCATATACTACTGCAACTACTATTTCTTACCCACAGCGTCAAAATTCTAGTTTTTCAATTGGTGATGGGAGATCCTTTGCTGCAACTGATTAAACCATTAAACCATCACCAGGCCTGTTCACATCTTCATATTATCATTGTTCACTTAGTTTAATAATAGTATAGTTTATCTTACTATCTATTAAAAAAGAATTATGTTTATGAAGGATATTGATTGTGTACTTGCTAAAATTATAGTACTTAATTAATAATAAATAATAAATTATGTGTTTAGTAGGTTATTGTTATGATAAATTATAAGAAGTAATAGTTTTATATTTTCATATTGTAAAATCCAATTTCTGAATAGTTAGAAAAATATTAAGAATATAAATAGAAAGGGATAAAAGATAACATAATTTCTCTTAACTTCTTATCATAAAATTTTCTTGTTTGAATAATTAGATAATCATTGAGAATATAAAAAGCAAGACAACTAAGGAATATTTTATTTCTTTAGTAATATAAATAAATGAGTGGGTATTAGTCATATAAATTTGATTATTAGACTATGATAATATATACTAGTTTACTGCTTCTCAAGCAATGTGCTTATTAATGAATGTTTTTCAAATATATATTCATATTTCTGGCACTTAGTTTTATTTTAAAATCGAATATCATTTTACTATTGATTCATGTATTAGTGTGGTAAAATCTTATAATTATTTTTTGTAATTTTTTCATATATGAACGGGTAGGTTACGTTATTTTCACTAAAAAAATCATATAAAAATAGGAATAAGCAACATTTTAAATATAATGTATAAAATACTTATTGATTTAGTATAATAACAAAATTACATAAAAATATTAGTAAAATATCTATATAGATAGTATTGATTTTTGTAATGACATCAATCAAGCATTCTAATCAAACTTTCCATTCGGACTTTTAATATGAATGTTTAATTTACATTATTTTCCCATTCTAAATAGTGGTATAAATATAAGAATGAGAACACGTATTCTTGAGTATTTAGTGTATAATTTGTTTTTTATTTTGTTTACCCCAACCACGCAACCATCGTATTAATTCAAAGTGTTATATTTATACATGTATATATTGGTTAATCTATAATAAATAAATAGTAAAATTTGTTATCAATGTTTACATCGATATATATATATATATATATATATATATATATATATATATATATATATATATATATATATATAAAATAATATTTGTTTTATAATTTTACACTATTTTATGTATTTAAATAATTTTTTAAATGATTTGAAAATTCTTGTTTCTATAAGCTTACAATTTGATAGTATGTAATGGTATAAGCAGCTTCTAGCCATTTGTATTAACTTTCACATAACTAATTCGAATAAACAAAACTGATTTGTCTGCTTTTATTCTAAATCATTCACTCTGCATAAAGTTTTCAACCAACATTAATAAGAGAAGAAAGTAAAAAGGTAAAGTCAAAAAGTCAATGTATGTTAGAATCTTTCTTTATCTATTTTCTCTAAAAGTTATATGCAACTTAATTTCAATTTATAAAGAAAAAAATGGTTTTACGTCATGCTAACATGCAAAGTTCGAATTTAATCCTCAAAATAATGTCACTTCCAGATGTGCATTTGTGAAGATGTCTTAAGTATAATCCCTATTTCTGTAAACAAGCCACCAAAAGAAGGTAATTTTCAGGAAGTGAAAGGAGTTACTATTTGTAAACAAACATCACATGTGTTAGTATAATCCCTGTTTCTGTAAACAAGCCACAAAAAAAAAAGGTAATTTTCACATAATAACTAATAACATATCATTTTTTTCCCCTACTTAATATGAGAACTTAATAACATTAAATGCTACATATGCACTGTAACCCTTGCTGGGAGATAGAAATTGAGAACGCCAGAAAAGCTATACAGAATCAAGTAGGCTTAACATATGTGTTGTCCTCTCTAAACTTAGCTATTTGACTTCGTATCATTACCTCAACATGAGGTTGGACAAACATGTGGGTGCTATCCAAGACATGTATAATGAACTTATCAGATGCAGGCAATGAAGCATTCATATTGATGATATATTGTGCCATGGGAATGTCACTGCACAAGACAATTTAGCTAATAATTGATGCAGATTAGACAAGCCAAAGGAAAAATTAATTAAAAGTTTTAAAACTAAACCATGTCCACTCAAAACCGCTAATAAACCAAAACTAATGGGAAGAAGTTTTCTACCCTGGGAAGAAGGAAAAAAAACAGTCCTTATAGTTATAGTAGATAGAGATTCCAACAATAGATGTAAAATAATCATTTGAATAGTTTGTATATAGCAGTCTTAATTATAAAACTTTCAGAGAGGGGATACCAGGAAATGAAGACTCCTTTGGTGGCATTGACCATGGTGTACAACCTTCCTGGAAAGAAAGCTAAGACAAGTTACAACAGACACCATAACACTCATCATCATCATAACATTCATAACATTCATCATCAGCATAACATTCATCATCATACAGAGCTAAAATTGCTTTTAAAAGCTTCTCTAAAAACCTAGTTATCCAAACAAACTCGTGATTTTCTTACAACAGGCTATTGAATCAGAGCACTATTTTTTCTTTCCTCCATACATCGGAAGTCCAATGAACTGCTATGATCATAAATTAACCCAATCTTTATGAAATCAAAAGAATTATATGAACTGAACTGGCAACTTAACATTAGGTATGAAACGATGTGATCTTTAAATGAAAAGAACGGAAAACAAATGCAAAAGCTTGGAATCTTCACAGGAACTTCGTTACCTCAGTTTTATTTTTCTCCAGAGTTGGCACAACAGCACAAGCTCCAATCCGCAATGGCGAAAATTGTGGTAGGTTTTATATCAAAGGGAAAATTTGGGGAAGAAAACATGCAAGCTTTTGGGCCTTCCAGGCCCACGTGACACGTGGAAGTTTCTTCGTGCACCCCACTTATTTCCTTGGATCATGTTTTCTAGAATAATATTTTTGATTTTTTTTATTTAAGTTCCAAAATTGTACATATTTTATATTTCTATCAATTCTTTGAGAATTTACTAATGTGAGATGATATGATCAATTGTTAGGTGCCCGTATGTGTAACCGAAATATAGATTTTTTTTGAAAATTTAAAAAAAAAATTATATATATATATATTCTACATTTTGCCCCTAAATATATTCTTAATTTTTTTTCTCTACATGAACTTTGTAATTTTTTTAATTATCCCACATACCGTTGAGTAATTTAAATTTTCAAATAACCTTTTTATGTCTTATCTGCATCATTTAATTAACTTTCCATACGCATCATATTGACAACGAGCATTAGGATAAGTAATTAAAAGCAATTATCGTTGTTCTTATTAGTTCAGAATGAGCTTAAATAAATTATAATCTTTTCACATATTATTTCTTTTATATTTTGGTTTTTATCTCACTGCATAGGGTCAGGATATTTATAAAGATATTTGAACCTTATAATTAGTATAAGGTATTTATGAGTTATAAATGTTATTAAATTTAACTTTTATTTGTTCTATGACAACATATTTACATTATTTTGTGATTGGCCTTTACTGTTATGGATTTGATTTTCTTATTAATCAATTTTCTTAACAAATTAATCTTTAATAAAAGGTATTTGATTAAATTTTCATTTCAAGAGTTTGTGTCTTAGATAATTCATGGAGATAGTTTAATTGGATTATGATTCACTTGACATGGACGGGGATTGCTAATCGTTTAATCATCAGACCGACATGGTTGATAGGCCAAGAAACTAAACGGTACTAAGACTTCTCAAGTTCTGAGTGTTGAAAGAATCTAGAGTTGATTTTGAGAGGCCGAGATATCAAACCGTGTACTGGTCCACATACCATAACTGTAGAATTTTGAAAGAAAATTTCATTTCTTTCAGTAATGTTGATAGGTCCAGATCCCTTCCATTCAGAATATTGAATATACCTATCTGCCACCAGGCACCAGCAATGAGAAGTTATAATTACTTGCAAAGAATCATATCTTCCTATGGCAACATGTGTAATAAATGCTTGTTAGGTTGTACATAGGCACTTGAAGTGTTACACTTTCTGGGTCGTAGGATGTGAGGGAATCTAACAATTGCAGGTTTGTGACTCTTGGTTCACCCTATAAATAGCAATTGGGATGAACCTTGGGTTCACTCACAAACTTGTCTCTGGGGAGTTTTCGAGATTTTTTAAGAGGAAAAGTCGGGATTTTGAGGCAAAGGTCATTTCATTGTTAGATATTAGTTTAGGGCTGAGATTAGTATACAGTACTCCATATGTTTTGAAGGGGTCCATGGAAGACAATGTAAGCTCACCAAAGAGTGTTTATGGCACCCTTAATGTCGTTGGTGAAGAGGCAGTTGAGAAGGTCGAAGATAGTTGGAGCTTGAGAAAGGGTTATGAGTGGGGTGACTACCACATATGGGAGTATTTTTCAAAGTACTGGTGGTCATCGGTTCATTTGTCACCATCGTGAATGTGTACGATCCTAGTGCTATAGAATAAGTGATCTCCTTACGACGATGCAGTCCATGGACAATGTATGTCACAATTGGGAGGGGTCGGATGAGCCCTTCTTCTATTTTTATGCATGAATGTTGACTTATGTGTTTCTTAGGTTTCCATTTGATTAGTTCACAATGGGTGTGCTCCAACTGTTGAACGTGGCTCTGATCCAATTACACCTGAATAGTTAGGCATCCCTTTAAGCTTCCCAAATCTTATGTGGCACCTCACTTGAGGGTGACTCCTCAAGCATTTCTCCATTTTTATATTACTTGTCCTAAAAGACAAGTGGGTTAGTTATCACTTATTAGTCAGTTGAAATTTTGTATAGTAGCTTCTTTCATGTCTTCTTACAAGAATTTCAAATGAGATTTTTTTTCAAAGTATTGGTGGAGGATACGAGGAATAAATTCTTTTACAAGGGCGAAAAGCCCAAGTTCCATTTTACTAGAAGAGGAATCTTGAGGTATAATTCATGGTCTCAATTAATGATGATTATCGAGGACCTAGAGATGTTGTCAGTCCTTGATCAATTCCTCCAAAATTTTGTGTTTATTTGTCTTTACGTGAATGGGATGACCTAGACAATACAAATAGTTTTCGATAGCCTTTACTTTCCTACCATATTTTAACTTCAATGAATTTCATCTTCTAATGTTGATATTATGGCTTCCATCAATTCAAAAGCAAATGTGTATGTTTAGAATCTTCGTTTAAAGAGGCAGGGATCAACCTCCAAGAAAGGTAACGAGATTGCCACGCTTCAGTGCATGTCCTGTATTTGAAGTCGTCACCTGCATAGAAGACACAAGAGGAAAGAAAAATATTCTCATTTTCTCATGGTGGGAAGTTATCATCTAACCGTACGCTAAGAAGATTGGGCATGATCCTGAGGGTTCATCTAATCCTCTTACTGGGATTTTTTTTAGCATTGGGATGAAGTTTTTGGAGAACTTGTCCATCCACCTTAATAACTCCGAATGAGAGTTGTATCAGTCAACTTTCTTGAATGAATTAGTTGATGTTGTTGTGGAGTTGTCAATATAAATCATCCTTTTATGTAAGAGGTTGGGTCAGGAGGTTGACAGAGGTCACAGTCCTAGGTTGAAAACCTGAAGAAAGAGCCCACTGACTCGAGACTCCTTTCAGGCTTCTCCAAATGCCAACGCTTCTTTGGGTAGCCAAATACAAACCTTAAACGACGTTCAATTTGACAGTGAGAAGAAGACATTAAGTTATAAAGTGTTCAAGTTGTCTTCCAAAAGGAAAACTTCAACATGAAATAAAAAGGTTGTGGCAAAGCCTAAGTTACATAACCCTTTCCCATCACTCCTATTAAACATCTTAACATTAAAGTTAGAAGGTCTTTTATACCTTAAGTAACATTTTTTAAATTTAATCCAAATCTTTTTTGAATCCTAAATATATTTTAATGTATCACTCAATATTTTATCACCAATAAGAATCAGTAAAGTAGAATGAAAAAGTTTATAATATTTTATTATTTACTTTATTTACTTTATTTTTTAATTTTTAATTTGGTTTTGTGAGTCAGTTTTTCATTTGTTAATTTTTTAAATACTAGTTTTGGTATATCTTAAAATAATTGATTCTATCATTATAATTTTTTTTCTATTATCTTTCAAATTTTCATTATATATTTGTTATATATATATATATAATATTATGAAAAAGAAATTATTTGATATGCATATTCTATTTTGTCTTTAATAATATTTTAAACTTACATCACAAAATTTAAAACGAAAGATAATAATCTAAAAATAAATCATAATAAAAAAATAAAAACATAAATGAAAAAAAATATAAATAGCTACCAACGTTTGAGAAATTCATATTTTCACTTGCTCTTTTCCTTTCTCCATTGTTGTTAGGTGACTGCAGAAAGCAAAATGTCTTCTCCTACTCAAGTCTCCTCTATTGTTAATATTCTTGTAATTGACAACAATATCAAACATATTTTTATCAAGGTTAAATATATAATATTATAGTGATACTTATTTCTTAAAAAGAAAAAATTATTTTTTAATCATGTTGACGCTCTTGTTTTCGATTTTATGTTTTGTATAGTTATGACATAGTCTGAATTTTTGACTGCTGTCAATGTTCTTATGAAAAAAATATATATATATTCATTTGATATTTATTTTATATTCATTGATCTTCAATAATAATAATAATAATTATTATTATTATTATTATTATTAGAAAATAAAACTGCACGATTGTAGTTTCTCTATTAAAAAACTCATTAAAAAAAAGGAATTAGTAGAAGATAACCAAGACAGTTCACCTAACACTTCAAATAAGTATGCAAAGAATGCATTGCATAGTGGAGGGAAAACGTTGTGCATACTGACTTACGAATGTATTTTTTATTTTGTTTTCTAGAATGTATATTTTGAAATATAAAAATATTAATGTTTCAGTTTTAGATTTTATAATCCAGAATATTTCTAGCTTATATAGTCCAGAACCAAGGAAAGAAGTTATACGAGCATGAGACAGGCCAGGTTTCACATTCCTGAATTGCTGATCAGAAGAATTAATCTTTTGGGAAACTTTTAAAAATAATATCATTCTGCAAAATTAATCCCACTTAAATATGTAGTTATAATACCACCATAGCCTATTACACCATTCATTACTTCTACCAAGTTAATAAAAATAAAAGAAAAAATAGAAAGATAAAGGAAGTCTTTAAGGTAAACAATACTTAAACTATATTAATCCGAATAAAACTAGGTTTGAATTTTCTTGATAAAATCTTATATTCAAAGTTGATAGATGGTCCTAACAATAAATTAGAAGGAAAAATCCAAGTCAGGTTTCAGTAAATATCTCACACTTCTCTGGTAACAAAACCCTCAACACTTCTCTTGTATTTAGACTGTTGGCCTATATCCAAGCATATTGTAAATTTTAAGATAAGTTATTCTAAAGTGATGAAAATCACTTATAAGTAATATTTTGTTAAATAAGAAAATTATAAACCTGGGACATCCCATATTGCTGACCACCAAATAATATTAGCACCACGTGCAAAGAATACGCGAAGAGAAGAGAATATTAAATTTAATAGGATATTTAAAAATATAAGAGAGATAAATTTTATTTATTTAAAAATATAAAAGATATGAATATCTATTTCAAGAAGAGATATGAATGTTATTTTATATATAAAAAAAAACTACCAGAAAAATTAATATCGATTTTAAAGTTAGAAGAGGTGTAAGTATTATTTAACTTAAATCTAGAATATGTAAATATAATTTTTCTAAATAGAAATTTATATTATATTTGAATTTAAGAGAAATAGAAAATATTTCATTTATTTCACATTTTTCGTGTATTGAGATTATTATCATATCTACCAAACACATTTATATACAAAAAAACACAAAACTAAAGTATAAAATTTATCTTAATGACTGTTATTCAAAACACTCTCAAAGAAAATCCTCAATTTAAAAAGTTTGCTTGATTAGTTTAAACATGTCTTTGTTAGTTATGCAAGTTTTGGAAGATAGTAACGTAACAATATGACTATAAGATGAATTCATGTACGAGATTATGAAAATAAGAATTAAACATGTCTTCATTCTACTCCTTTCTTTTTCTGATACACTGTAACCGCAATGGTGTATTTGCATGTCTAAGTTGCAGACATCACAAATGTTTTATTGGTCCACGCAAAGTTACATTTTGGTCTTGATGTCAGGGTCAGAGTTACTTTACCTACAAAAGTTTTAAGAATCTCTTCTACCTTCCATGATCTTGTTTATCCACTTCGTACCATTGAAAATGACACCAAAATATTGTAAAATTGTTTTTTAGTTTTACCCACATGTGTAGATAAAGATCTATATAAATATATATTATTTCTAATTTGAGGAACAAGTTTTTATATATTTGTTATATGTTGTACCACTTTTATTTTACTTTTATGATATTTTCAAAATTAAACGAGTAGTGAATAGTTTTATAGTGCCACGTCTCTTACAAGTTTTAACCAGTCAAAGAAATCATACAAATTCGAATCACTTTCTTTTGTCGAAAATTGAAATAAAGTTAAACAACGTTAGTAAATCCAGGTGGCACTTGTTGGGCTCAGAAAGTTATCACGTGAGATCACATGGGTAGTGAGTACACGTGTTACGCAATTGCAGAAGTTCTCGTGGGCTGGGGCTCATGTTCCAAAGTGAATTCGTGTAGATGCACTGCATGTGCATGGCAAGATGGGTCAAATTGCATTGCTAAAATTTCCAGCAACCCTAGTTTTTTTCTTCCCTGCTAAGGATAAGAACGAAAGTACAAGAAAGAAAGTACAAAATTCATGAGATAAATAAAATAATTCATCAGTGACACAGTACTTTAATATATTTTATATTTTATGTTATTTTATTTTAATATTACAAAAAAAAAATTAGTGAGACATCAATTTTTGCTATTAAATAAAATAATTATTAATTGTGATTAAAATAATTATTAAATTAGGTTTTAATTATTAAATAAATACAAAATAAAAATAATAATTAAATTTAGTGACCAATTAAGTCAAAATAATTGGTATATAACATTAGTTGTTAATATTTTAGTAATTTATATCATTAGATTCTAAATTGATATACAATTAAGTTAGAGAGACTAATTTAGAATCTAATAGTATAAGTGATTAAAATCTTGATAATTTTTTTTAATAACAAAGAATTGTAATTAATGAGAATACTTAAGCGGTGCTCCAGCCCTTATACAAAAGGAAAAAAATCTCTAAACAAAACTTAAGCTGTAAAGTGGATTAGAAATCCTAACAAAGTACAATCCTTGTCAAGAGAATACACACAAAAAAACACAACCCAAACCCAACCAGAAACATCAAACCCCTTCCAGAGAATTCAAAACGAGAACAAATCTAGTCTACTACAATTACTACAACATGAAAGACACAATCAAAAACCAAGTCAGTAACCTTCGACAGCACTAAACCATCTCCAAAAGTTGTTGATTGCAGAATCAAAGTCTTCATTCCTTACTGAAAGTAGCATGTCAGCTTTGAATTCGTCTTGCATCTCAATGTTAGTAGCATGTCAGCTTTGAATCCGTCTTGCATCTCAATGTTGTATTACTCATTTTGTACTGCAATTGCTTTCCTCGTCACCCTATTAATGCAAACCGCTACTGGTAAACTCGACCAGGCCTTTAATTCTAAAAAATAGTACATTGCTGGGTTCAACATGAATGTTGTCCTGCAAAGTATCCAACCAAAATACTACGACAAAACCCTCACCCGTGTACCCCAACCCTCCAAAACCATAGTCCAAACCTCAAAGTCTATCAAACTTCTCTTAAACAATCTCTAGGGTGCATACACCATTCCGAAAATGTTTCTTGTAATCTACAACCATCAAATTTTGCCTAGGACCAAGCATGCAATTGTGCCAATGTAAATAACGCTATCTCATCAACCTGACCATCTTTAAAAATAATCTTATTCCTCTGAGTGCAAATTGCCTTACCTATAGCCAGCCACATCTCTTTGCAAACATAATTATGTTTATTACTCAAGCCACTAAGGTAAAAGCTACAAAAATGATTAGTAATGGTATTATTTCTAACTGAGGTCAACCCCACTCATTTATCACACTTGGCCCATATTCTTTGTACAACATCAAAATCAATCAAAATATGATAAGTAGTTTCTACCTCCTTATTACAGAGAGGGCAAAGATTGCAAGAGACTCACACCCCTCTACTCTTAATATTGCCTCTAGATGGAAAACAATCTAACAGTACTCTCCATCCAAATACCTTAGTAGTTGCTGGTACCTTAAGATTCCTCACCTCTTTAAAGCATGCATTTTTCATAACATCAGGTAATTATTTCAAAGCCCAATAAGATTACTGGACTGTATAGGCATTTGTGTTCTCCTCAACCCAACACCATTGATCAGTCGAATCATCTTTTATAGGAACAGAAGTAATGAGTTCCAAGATTTGCATTTCCAAAACTTTTTACCACTCAAACAGTTATCTCCTTCACGGGATTTCCCAAATGAAAACCTATGGGGTCCAAGCCCACTCCACGAGCCAAACTCACTATCCATCCCTTCTTTGAGAGCAGAAACAAAAGTCTAGGAAATTTCTCCTTTAGTATCCCATCACCTACCTACCAATCTTCCCAATATTTAATTTGACTCTCATTATCAAGCTTCCACCTAAGTTTATTATCAAACCAGTTGGGATCTTTTTGAATCTCACAAACAATTTCTAAAATCTTGATAGTTAATGTTAGATACCAATTAACTTAATTGGTCACTAAATCCAATCATTATTTCTATTTCTATTTTGTAGTTAATTTTGTAACACCAAAAAAAAAAAAATTATCTATAACATCTAATCTATCCAAAACAGTAGTTAAAACATAATGCATAATAAAGATATTTATATCGACCATTCACTAACATTGTATTTCAAAAGATTTATGAGGTTAAAACATAACTAATTACATTTACACACACACACACACACACACACACACATATATATATATATA